>JACKQG010001911.1_pt1 | contig 28069 bp, 26 predicted proteins | sample 8237621 | NCBI WGS metagenome assembly JACKQG01 (sample SAMN15677084, study PRJNA649215) | marine metagenome | biome: marine; feature: Black Sea; material: saline water; isolation source: suspended particulate matter (SPM) from the Black Sea western gyre | collected 2013-06-09/2013-06-10 | depth... | reverse complement strand
TTTAAAAAAAGCCGCCCAATATAGTTTGACACACATGGGGTTGCAAGGGTGGCTGGTATTGAATTTGAGATGTAATTAAAACAGGGGGATCACTGTTTTCTAATCGCTTCACAAAGTATGCGCAACACACCTAAATATCTCCGCCCCGACAAACATGACAATATCCGTCGCATTAATTCAGGTTGTGAATATATTGCTCACATGATAGATCTATTGTTTAGATTCAATCGACCTCGTAACACCATGTTATTTATTAGTATATTTATGCTTATCATATCCTGCCAAGGAGACTCAATGCACGGATCCCATCCCTCTCCAAATAGACTTGCTAAATCATCAAGTCCCTATCTTCTCCAACACGCCTATAACCCTGTTGATTGGTACCCCTGGGGTGAAGAGGCATTTGAAAAAGCGCGTCTCGAAGACAAACCAATCTTTCTGTCCATTGGCTATTCGACATGTCACTGGTGCCACGTGATGGCCCATGAATCTTTTGAGGATGAAGCGGTAGCCAAGCTGATGAATGAGAATTATGTATGCATAAAGGTTGATCGCGAAGAGCGCCCCGACATTGATCAAGTCTATATGGCCGCGGCTACTACTCTCATCGGGCGAGGTGGTTGGCCCCTCACCATAGTGATGAGTCCAGATAAACGACCCTTTTTTGCAGGAACTTATTTCCCTAAGGAGTCCGCCCTAGGGCGGGTGGGTATGTTAGATCTGTTGCCCAGAATTACGGAAGCCTGGAAGACCCAAAGAGAAGAAATTGAAGATACCGCTGATCAAATAATAAATTCACTTCAACAAAAGAGACCGGAACAGGCTGGTGAACAACTCGATGGAGATGTGCTGGTCAAGGCCAGTTCCGATTTCAAACGAAATTATGATTCCGCCAGGGGTGGCTTTGGTTCTGCCCCTAAATTCCCATCACCCCATAATCTGGTGTTTTTGCTCAGGGAAGGTTACCGTACAGGTGATTCAACGATTTCCAACATGGCACTTCACAGTCTCAAACAGATGAGGTTGGGAGGCATCTTCGATCATATCGGATTTGGTTTTCATCGATATAGTACAGATGCAAATTGGCACGTCCCTCATTTCGAAAAAATGCTTTATGATCAGGTTAACCTCATGCTGGCCTATACTGAAGCCTGGGAACTAAGCCGTGATCCGCTATTTCTTCAGACAGTTGAAGAGATTTTTGTATATCTCTCAGACAAACTAAAGTCCGGCTCAGGAGCTTATTACTCCGCTGAAGATGCAGATAGTGAGGGTGAGGAAGGTAAGTTTTATGTCTGGTCCTGGGAGGAACTTCAGGGCATAATGAATGAGAAGGAACTGGCTACTTATGCACCTATTTTTGGTCTCCGCAAGGAAGGCAATTTCGATGATGAAGCCAGCCGACGACCATCGGGATTAAACATTTTTGACATCGATTTTGATCTAGAGTATGAGCATCTCCTAAAAAGCCCGGAGTGGGCGGATTTGCGTAAAAAACTATATAAGATACGGGAGAATAGAAATCATCCTGGTCTGGACAATAAAATTCTGGCAGACTGGAATGGATTGGCATTATCAGCACTGTCTCGTGCCGCCTCTGCCACTGGGGATCAACGCTATCGCCAGGCGGCATCTGACCTGGCCAAATATCTCAGACATGAAATAATTCAGGAGGGGGGCGATGACCACCTATTGCATATGCCAGCATCCCAGGAGGATAAAGTTGAAGGATTTCTTGATGATTATAGCTTTGTCATACAGGGATTCAGAAACTATTACGAATCAACATTTGAAGCAGAATATCTGAAACTGGCTATCCAATTACAGAAAACCCAGCTTACTAAATTTTGGGATCAAGATGGTGGTGGATTTTTCTTTACTCAAGCTGGTGACAGCGATTTGTTTATGCGCCAGAAGGAAATTTATGATGGAGCCATTCCCTCAGGAAATTCCGTGGCAGCTGAAAATTTGTACTATCTCGGTCGTCTCGCTGAGAATCCAGAATGGGAACTGCTATCCAGAAAGATCGGGGAGACTTTCTCTGAGCAGGTCAATCGAGCTCCACGTGGGTTTTCGGCCCTATTGCAGAGTACTCAGGGACATGTGAATGGTACACGAGAGATCGTTATTGCTGGTGAGGTCAAGGATCTTGCTGACGCTCGAGCTGTTCTCCGCAAGTTTTATGATCCCTTTAAACTTACGCTATACCGGCCAAATCAGGACTTTGATCTCATTGAGGATATATCAGGATTTTTGTCTTACCAAAAAGCTATTGATGGGGGATTGACCGTGTATATTTGCGAGGACTATGCCTGTCAATATCCTGCAACTGATTTGCCATCTCTGGAGAAAACCCTCCAGGAAACTATTCGAGATTAATCGATGAATGCTTCGAAGGCTTCCCTGTGTAATTCATGCACTGCGATAATTCTTGCTGGTGGTAGTGCCAAGCGCATGGGGAAAGATAAACGCTTTCTAAAAGTGGGGAATGAAAAGCTGTTGGATCGACAGGTTCGAATCTTAAAAAATTATTTCGAGGATGTCATTATCTCAGCCAACGATCCTGAAAAACTAGCCTATCTCAATTTACCTGTGGTAAAAGATGAGAACGAGGGGCGGGGTCCGCTAGAAGGTCTAACTTCTGTACTTAAAGCTTCAAGAACCGAATATAATTTTGTTGTAGCAGTGGATATTCCCACCATTGATATGAGTCTGGTAGAGAAAATGCGATCTCATCTGGATCATGTATCAGCTGTCATCCCAATCTGCATTGATGGCCGACAAGAACCCCTATTCGCTTTTTACAGCAAGAACTGCATTCCCATCTTCAGATCAGCCATGGATGAGGGAGAATACGCCATCCATCGGGCTTTAAAGCGATGCCCTGTTTATTTCTTTCCAATGAAAGATGAGATACCTCTCAAGAATCTAAATCGCGAAGAGGACTACGAATCCTATATCAGGGGGCAATAATAAGCCCCTTTTGAATCGCTTTATCCAGATCCACCCATTGTTCAAATTCCGACTTTTCCAGTAGTAAATGCAAATCCAATCCAGAGAGACGCCCCCAGATTAATTGAGCCTTGGGACTGAGATGTCTCTCATTTTGAATACACCTGATCATAATTCGGATTGCCCTGGCCTGTAAGGCTTCTCCTTCGCTCAAATTGTCCAGCGCTATTTTCATTTCAGCCCGTACAAGTAGAATTTCTGCGTAGGCTTCAACCAATTTTGAATCACCAAGTAGGGTGAGAGCAGTCTTTGCATCCACCATTTCAATAAGATCGGCGTGGTCGGGCATTATGGTGTGGAGTGCGTTGGTAAGGCTCTTATCTGCCTCTAACGTTTGCCCCAGTGTTTTCAGGTGTAAGGCAGCAGTAATCACCTCACCCATCTTCTGAATCATTCTCAGGATATAGTCTTCTTGAATATTGGACACATTTCACCTTGATTGAAGTTTTAATATTTCTTAGAATGTAGACAAACAATAGTCAGTTGGGTAGACCAAGTTCAATTCAGGAGGAGTAAACCACCACCTTCAGCATTGGAATTGTCTCACAATTAAAATTAATTAAACTGTTCCCCGAGCTCTAGCAGGAAGGTAGTTTCTTACATGAAAGCCAAAATCACCAGGATAAAAAACTTTCGTAAAAATTCTCTGATTCAGGGGTTTTTCCTGGTCAGAGAAAAACATCTCAGGAGTACCCGCACAAATCACCCCTATTTGCAGCTCGATTTGCAGGATAGCACAGGTACAATCGAGGCAAAGGTATGGGAAAATGTGCCAGCTTTCGAAAAATCATTTGATGTAGGAGATGCAGTGGTCGTAAAGGGCAGGGTTAGCCTTTACAGAGAACAACTACAGCTTGAAGTTGAAGATATTGGCAAAGCTTCACCTGAGAAGCATGCTGAGTATGGCTTTGATCTCTCCAAGTTGATCCCCAGCACCAAACACAATGTGAACCAGATGTGGCGTGAACTGGCCAAAATTATCAAAGACATGCAGAATATCCATCTCAAGTCTCTGATCAGCAGCATATACAAAGAAAATGCAGATGTCATTAAGCAACATCCCGCCTCGATGAAATTGCACCACGCCTGGCTAGGTGGTTTCCTTGAGCACGTTTTATCCATGGCCAAACTTGGAGTCCACCTGAGCCGTCACTATGATGTTGACGGAGATTTACTCCTCACAGGCATACTTTTACATGATATTGGCAAAATAATTGAATTGAATCCGGCTCAACAACCAGGCTACACCGATGCGGGTCAGCTTTTGGGACATATCGTCCTGGGGCGAGATCTTGCCAGGGATGCCATGTCACAAATTGATGATTTCCCGCGAGAACTTCAACTCAAGGTTGAGCACATGATTCTCTCTCATCAGGGCAAATATGAATGGCAGTCTCCCAAACGTCCAAAATTCAAAGAAGCATTGCTGCTGCACCACATAGACGAACTGGATGCCCGTATGAATATGATGGAAGAGGTTCTGGAAAAAGACGGAGAGCCAGGTCCTTGGACCAATCGATTTAACTATTTCCGCATCCCTCTATTAAAGGGTGAACTAGAGGATGATGAGGACGTCTAAATAATTCATGGAAATGTCACTGCTTGAATATCGACGAATTGCCCTCATGTCTCTTTGGACAGGTCTCATCGTCACCGTTGGAATGGTTTTCGCCCTCATTCCCAATGTCGAGTTAATCATTCTATCAGCCTTTCTTGGCGGAGTGGCACTAGGTCCCAGACGTGGATTTATAGTTGCCTTTGTTGGGGAAGCCATCTTTTCAGCCTTAAATCCCATTGGCTCTGGACTAGGTTTCCCAATTCTATATATTTTTCAGATCGTCAGTGTGGGGTTTAGCGGACTGGCTGGTGGGCTCTTATCCACGTTTTTAACGCGTCAGCCTAACTATATGATAACTACCGTTACTCTCGGTTTGGTCGGCTTTCTGTTGACCTTGATTTATGATGCACTTACTGCATTGAGTTTTCCAATCAGTTCAGGGATGACAGAGGGGACTATCTGGGCAACACTCAGTACCGGGATCATATTTTTTGTCCTGCACCTCGGTTCAAACACCGTTTTATTTGGCGTGTTTGGTCCTGGTCTGGTACAATTGGTTCATCGACAGCTTGAGATGCACGGGTTGATGCGGGGGCAGCATGCGAGTTAGAACAGTTCTAACGATTCTGACCCTTTTATACTTTCCATTGAACTCCTTTGCACAATTGGATCAATTTGCCGTGGTTGGCAATAATTATCCCGATTTTGGTGACGTAAGCGGAACCTGGGGACATCTTCAATTCTATCGTCCTTTTGGTATGAAAGGCATTGTGGTGAACGATTGGCGAGATTTGACGGCCATATCTCCGCTTACTGGAGAACCTTTCAATACTGATCGTCAGGGGTGGATACCCCATGACCCTGGTGCCAGCCTCTGGCAGCAACTGCATCCATCACTTACAACACCAGCAGATACATTAGCTCCATCAACCCTGGTAAACTACAGACAAGGGGATGGTGTATTTAAAGATTTTACACTCTGGTATCACAATAGTCTGGACACTGAAACTAGATATGGTTGGACCTCAAAACTGAGATCACACCCTCGTGTATTGGATGCTACAGTGTATGACGAACAAAGACATCGGTTTCAAGCTAATACCACCAAACTTGGTCAGTATTTTAAGATAGAAGCTGGGTATGATCAAAAAGTGAATCCGTTATATATGCTAGCTCAGGATAGCCTGTTTGAATGGTATTACAATGATGATCCCCAGATACACACAAATCGGTGGGATGGAAGCTTTGAATGGAATAATCTCGACTCCAATTCACAAGGAACCGAGCTGTTTGCATGGGTGCAGGGAGGAGTTTGGAAATGGTCTGGAGGGGAGAGGAAAACGCTATCCCAAATGGCATATCTGAGCCATCGATTCGATCTCCTAGGTCTGAAATCTATTGCAATGAAGATGGGTTACATTTCCAAACAATACGGTGGAAATAAACGTGCTTACCAATTTTCAGAGTTCACCTTGCCACACTGGTCTGGTGATCATTATTCACTGGAAATGGGCTTGAGAATCATCGGGAAATCACATTTTTCTCCAATAATCGATGCTCAATACGGGATAGGTCCATTGCTTCTTAAGTATCAAACTCATCAACTCATTGAGGAAAATATTTGGGATTCAAAATTGTCTGTTGGCAATATTCAAGACCTGACTGCCGGGCTTAACTTTCGCCATGTCGACCTCTCGGTGAGTTCCTGGATCGGTGATGATGGGGGGTATGGTATCTCCGGTTATTCTGGTGAAGGACGAATCAGGTTCCCCTGGCAAATGTCAGCTATGTTCGGAGGAGCCATCATGGAAATGACTCATGATTGGGTATTCTCAAAACAATATATCAATTGGGAAGTGAATCAGGAGCTCAGTCTGTTTAAGGCAGCCCTTCATGGGGAATTGAAAGTCTGGGGGAAACATTGGTTTGATACAAATCCTGGAACGCTGGACTCAGAAAATTTTCAGACCTCATATTCAGGCTATCCAGGGGAGGAATTGCTTCATCTTCTGAATTACACCATATCAGGACAGGTAAGTACTGTCATCGTCAGTTTCACTGACCAAAATTTTCTCCAGGACGACCTATGGTCGCAATATGGATCCCCTTCCTGGAACTCTGAATATTCAATTATGGCCAACCAGATTCCCAATTCTCGTTTTCGCTATCTGTCAATTGTCTGGACCTTTGATAACTAACCGTTTCTGCCTTCTTAACCTTTTGCTACTCACATGTATCTAAACCCCCAGCGATGATTAAGACTCCTGATATTGTGCTATTTGAAAAGGTTCAAAGCCGTGACTCCAGGGCTTTTGATGAGCTTATGCGTGAATATTCACCTGAAATGTTCAACTTTATCTTGCGTATGGTTTCCAATACTGAAGATGCACAGGATATCTTGCAGGATACCTTTACACGGGTATGGGAAAAGAGTCATCAATTCAAAGGAAATTCAAGTGTGAAAACCTGGATATTCAGAATTGCCATCAATCTCTCATATACGCATTTGAAGAAGAGAAAACGGTGGGGCTTGTCCGTTCTGGATGAGGTGAAGGCGCTCATATCCGGATCCGATCCAGCTCGTGAAACAGAGTATAAATTTAACGCTGATCTTCTGGAGAGTAGCCTGGCTTATTTAACTCCAAGACAACACGCAGTAGTGGTAGCACGTATATATCAGGATCTGCCTTTTTCACAGATCTCAGAGGCAGTGGGATGTTCTGAAAACGCAGCGAAGGTGCATTTTCATGAAGGTAAAAAAAGAATTGAATCATATATAAAAAAGCAGGTGGGCCAAGATGGATAAAACAGAGAAATTCATCAGAGATGAACTTTCAAGCGAAGAAGAGGGAACCCAATTTGATATAGATGATATCATTATGGGAACCCATTCTCGCATCAAGAAAAGAGCCACTCAACGTAAAGCATTGTATTCCAGTCCCATTGCTATCCTTTTGGTCGCAATGGGGGTTATGCTATTTTCTGGGAACGGTGAGAGTCCAATCTTACCAGGGGGTGAATTGTTCATTGCAGGCTGGGAGTATTCCTGGACCGAAAGCCAGGATCTGGATATAGAAGAAACTGAAGCAGGTGTATTCTATGATCAGACAGTGGATTATTTAATTGATGATAATTATTTCACATATTCAGATGATACTGAAGCACTACTGGATGAAAGTGATCTTGAAGCCCTCATGGGCTATCTAAGGGAGGCGTAACATGCGAACAAAACTTCTACTATTAACAATTATCCTGATAGGGACCTCACTGGGGCAACCGCCGCCAATGGAAGGCCGAATGAATAAGCAAAATATGGACGCCATTCGAATCTGGAAATTGACTGAGGTTTTAGAATTAACTGAGGATCAGGTTGTTTCTTTTCTTCCTCTGATTCAAATTCATGAACGTAAACTCAAGGAAATCCAGGGTGAAATCAGGGTGCTGGCTAAGGATGCACACGCACTCAAGGAAAAGGGCGATGTGTCTCAGAAACAGGTTGACAAATTCATCAAGAGATATTCTGAGAAACAGAGTGAAGCACATAAAATAAAAAGTGATTTTGTTCAATCCCTTTCAAAACATTTAACACCCGAACAACAGCTTATTTATCTTGGTTTTGAAACCCGATTTAGAAGTGATTTGCGAGAGTATATGAAAAATGAACGCCGAGGTATGAAAAATCCTGGCAAGCGTACTGAAAAACGCCAATAATAATTGAATTGGAGGTATAGCGTGAAAAAGTATTCAATCATCTCAATGAGTTTGGTCTTCCTGGGAGTCATTTCATCCTGTGGAGTATCTGAAAGCAATAATGAAGTTACCAATATTGAATCCGCAATTTTAAAAGTGATTGCTGCAGATGATAGCACTTACGGGATCGAAGGCCTGGGTGATATCGAAGATGAGGATTACTCACTGGGAAAGGCTCTCGAATCGGATCAATCCGCAGTGTTATCAAGCATATCTGTTAGAGATTCTAACTATGTCTGGAAATTCGCACGCAGAGGAATGGACGTGGAACGAGTGATTACGGTTGAAGTTGAAGATGATAGCTCTGCCCTGGCATTGATCAACCATCAGATCACAGGGACATTCTATGTGAAACAATTTGCCAGAGTATGGACCAGCTTAGATACCTGGGAGAGAGGCGATTCCATTCGATTCAGTGAGAAGCCGATTGATATGTCAGCCACTCGTCGTGTCGCCTTTAGAAAACGCATGGATAATGCTGGCGAAGCGCATTGGAAGCCAGTTGCGATGACCTTACTCAGTGGTCATTCCGGAGAAACCCTGGAAATTGAAGCTCTAGAATGGGTTGCAGAAGATTCTACGTTGGTTTTGACCGATTTTGGCAATGTTTTTTATAGCCGTAGAAATCCACTTCTCCTTTCTCAAATGGGTGCTAATCACATGAATGTTGTGGTGAGCAATGATGTTGAAGGTGAAGGAGAGAAGGTTACGGGTCGACTTGGATATCATCCTCGATTAAGCCATCCTGACTCAAGATCACGATTTCATTTTCACTATACTGAAACCTTGGATTCTGGTGATAAGGTTTATACCCAGCGTATCTTTCCTAACAGACTCCATCGTAGACATTTTAAAGGTTTTGTGGAAGTCATTGACTACCGTACCTTATTTGATCACGACTATGAAGATTACTCCTCAGCGACACTGGGATTCATTTATACGACTCGAGAACATGTTCGACCATAGTCTTTAAGAATACCTGACAGGTAAAAAAGAGGCTGTCCCAAGGGGGCCGGCCTCTTTTTTGTTATATGGGTATAAGGTAACCGCTTATATATGGCTGCTAATATAATCGTTTGTATATGAAGACGCCTACTCGCTACAACCGCCTGTTTCACCTGGTTAGCTCAGCCCTTGATCAGATGGACATGGATAACGTTCTAAATAGCTATCCAGAAGGTGGGTCCCCCAGCTATCACTCTACTCTTCGAGAACAGTTCCATAAATCTGTGTGAATCCGCGCCTAAAATTAAAAGAGGCTATCTCATTTTCTGAGACAGCCCCTTTTTTTTAAAAAAGCAATTGAACAGACTAAAAATGTATACTGCTGCTCAAACCAAACCCGATTCCCTTGGCGTTAGCATTAAGTCCATTGATAAAGGAAATTGTAAATCCAGCTTCCAGGAATCCTGAATGCAAGCCACTTCCAAAGGTATGCACAGGATCACCAAACTGATTCTGCTTGTAGTAGCTAAAATCTAACCAGGGTGTGGCATATAAGTTGAGGTGATAATTCAGCTCAAGATCAGGACTGTAGCCCAGGTGTACCTCTTCTGTAAACGCTTTCTCAATTCCAATTCCCACCATGACCTGAGGAATTGGCTGATAGATAGCATTCAAGCTGAATACTGTAGGTACATCTATGGTGATTTCGGCATTCGTGGACAAGGTTGTATCAGTCGTAGTTTGATATTGCTCAATATCCAGGGTGTCTAATTCACCACTGGAAAGCGCAGGTAGGACCATATCCATGGTCCAGGCTGAATGTGTAACCCCTGACCATTTGTATTTGGCTCCGAGATTTTTCAAGGAGACCTGAACCTCAACTTCTTGATGTAGGTAGCTTTGAAGATCCATGATAGCGCCGATATCAAGGCCAGCCGTGAGACTGGAGGAAGCATCCATTGCATCAAATTCATCAAAATTTGGCTCATCATCTTCTCGCTCTGCACCAGCCTCAGTGGCCCATGCCTCTCCAGAAGCAGATACCACGGTGGAATCGTGGGTCGTGGTGATCGTAAAGTTTTCACTGGCAACGTTCACATAACCAACAGCCTTATATAGATTGAGGCCGAGACCGACTTTAATCTCTCCCAGGGGAGTCTGTAGGGGCTGGGCATAGGAAAGGGAAGTTTTACCAACTAAGGGGATAACTTCAATCTCAAGACCACCATTCTCTACTGGTTGATCAAAGAGAATATCCTGCATGGGGAGGCCGAGAGTATTTCCTGGTAGTACCATCTTGATGTGGGATTTTCCAGAAAGGTTGAAAGCAAATCTTCCAATTCTAAAGCCCAGGAGTGTATGAAAATCAGGAGCAATATTTAGAGCTAATTCCTTATCCATGATTGTGGATAAATAATCTGCCTTCATGGCTGCATCCCAGACACCACCTGTGGTCCACCATTCACTATACCAACTGGGAGTCAGAAGTGAATTGTGGATGCTGAAGTTGAAGTCAGGTAATAGGTTGAGATTAACAAAATTCTCGAACTCTCGGGCAAGGTTTGCAGGATTGCTGGAGATATCATCGAGCTCGCGGAACTGTCGACTTCTAATCTTCATCATCTTCATTTTGGCGGCTTGACGAGCCAGCTCCTCTTTGTCAACAATGAAAACTGGTTCTGCAGTAGTCGTATCTTCTATAGCCATAGCGACATATTCCGATCCTGCAATTTCCTTCAGATAGGCATCCAGAGCTGTCACAATCGAATCGGGTGGGGCTTCAATGGCAACTACTTTGGTTACTGTGTTGTAAATCTGGACATTGCTGCTGTCATCTTTGGTTACGACCACATAGTTAATTCCGCTACCATCACTGGCCAGTAGGTGACATACTATATCAAGACAGTCGTTCGCGCTGATGGCGATCATGGTTGGATCCACAATGGAGATATAGGGGAGGGAGGTAAAATCCATCCCTTCCAGCACATCGTTGGTCCAAAAATACAGATTGCCTTCATTTACCAATCCTGCCAGAGCTGCCGGAGCAGGATCATTCTGCACCCATTCCATCTCTGGTTCAGGGGTAGCCACAGTATCTTCATCAACAAAAGCAGTGGTGTCAGCAACGAAAGCAGAGGTATCAGCAGTCATAGAGTCAAGTTCAGTAACCTCCATTGAGGTACTATCCATTTCTACAGCTTCGACTTCAACCATTTCTTCAGTTTGAGTTTCAGTTGTATCTGCAACTTCAGCGGTAGATTCAACTGCATCCACAGCGGCCTCCTCAAGGGGTGCTTCTGTAGCGGTACTATCTGTTTGAGCCAATAGAAAACCTGAAAGGCTCAGAACTAAGAGAATATTAATTAGCGTTTTCATTATAATTCCTCCCCATTGACCGTGTACGATATGCTACCCCAGGTTCGTATGGTCAGGGAATCAGTTGTAAAGAATCTAGAGGGGATATTATTTTCATTTTCGTCTTGTCGACCCAACAGTGTGACTTCAGGCTTCAGGAACAATTTTTCTTCTAGAAGCTCTAGTTTATCGCTGGTCATTTCAATTGTTGTGATCTCGTGATCAGCAGCATCCACATTCTCTAGGGGCTCCAATCTCAGCGTCATCAGCGTATCAGCGGCAGGTGCAGTGCCAGCTTCAATAGCCAGGCTATCAAAGGCCAAGCTGTCATTACTGGCCAGCACAACGACTGTTGCACCGAATTCGAACATGTTGGTGACATCAGCAAATAGAGTGAATTCATCCAATGTTACCGTACCCTCCTCTGGCAGGGGCGAATCCATGCTGGAGACATCCATATCCAATGCCGGGGGATCTTCAATAATTAAGGAAAGCGGCACGTTTATGTACATGATGGGACTCATGCTCTGACCCTTGGCAATAGTTGCAGGGGTTTCACCATCGCTAATAATTGCCCGACCGCTTGAAATAATCGATTCAGGATTAATGTTCAACAAAGTTGCTGCATCTATGCTAACAATATCGTTCAATTGCGTCAGCGTGTCCTCAATGATTATTTCTTCATACTCTCCATCTAAGTTGGTACCAGAGAGTAAGAGTTCCAGGATAATGGGAATTTCAAAAGTATTATTAAAATCAATATCGATATTGACGTGTTCAAACATGAGATCTTCAACCATCTCAGGCATTTCAAATGATACCGTATCTGGATCAATCTCCAAAATATCTTGTTCAATAATTCCCATGACACTTTCCATCGCCAGATTAGTGATATCTACATCAATGAGAATAGAATCTCCAAATGTTAGTGTCATCTGTTCATCGGGGGGTAGGGATACCGTAGAGGTGTAATGTATGGCCTGTTCCACATCAATTGAGACAGAATCGGGATCAAAAGCCAGTACATATTCTGACAAATCAATGAGAGTATCCTGAGGGGTCGAGATGTTCTCAAGACGGAAATCCATCTCTAGAGGATGGCCGTTATCTTTTCTTAGGAATTCATCTATTTGGAAATTCACGCGTGCAATAACACCGATCTGATTTGTCATTGAGAGTACAAAATCACCCGTCTCAAAATTGGCCTCAATTAGTTTTGTAGCTTCTTCCAGAACGATTTCATCTTCTGTGACAATGGCATCTTGAGAGAAATAACCGGTCACTTCAGCGAACTCCATATCAGAAACATCAATGTCAACAATGATGGAATCTTCGAGACCGTATTGACCGAGCTCACCAGTGGGTGTGGTCACCACCGTAGTGTATGTAAGCACTTGACCAGTGGCACTTGTGTCACTGAAGATGAGATCATAGTTTGAGAGATCAAAATTCAGAGTATTGGGGGTTGGGCTGGGTTGTAAGGTTAAACTGCCATTGAGTGGATTTGAACTGTCATCCACCAATTCTGGAATAGTCAGCACAATAGTTGGTAGACCATCAAATCCGGGTCTGTTGACCTGGTTCTCAATATTAATGATGATACTCCCTGAACTAATATCGGCTACCAGCAACTTCGATTCTGAGGACACCTCAATATCACCTGCTTCATTAATAGTTTGAGGTTCGATAATGCCAGTTATCCCACTGAACACAATATCCTCATCGACTGTCTCTCCATAGAGAGCGATGGTCACCGATACCTGGTCGATTTCAGATAGCGTCACAAGGTCATCACCTGTGTCTTCTGTTTCAATCTGATAGTTGTATTCAACTTCTTGTTGGTCTACTGCCATAACAAGGCTATACCCTTCTATGGCAGTAATATCATTTACTGATTGGTTCGCAGGTATTGGAATAGTAGACGTAAAAGCAACACTACTTGGATCTTCAAGAGAGGGGATATTAATGACAAGCTGAGATGCGACATTCATCTGATTGTCTATTGCAATCCTCAATGATCCGATTTTAATCTCAGCAGTCTGAATTTTATTCTCCGATGGGGCCAGGGCAATGGCACCATCTTTATCAATGGTCTGGGTGGGGACCTTTGCTGTTGCACTGCTTACTTCCAGGTTTGATCCAGAGATTGAGATGTTAAAACTGGAGGTTCGGGCTTCATCGTCGATGGGTATGGCAGCGCCATTCGAACCATTGGATGTTCCAGTAACGAGTACAAGGATATCACCTGGCAGTGTTATGCCATTGAGATCAAGACTACGTGTACTTGAAGTACCAGTGGCAATTGAAGTACCCCAGGAAACCAGTGTGTTAGGTATATTTGTGGTGTCGGTTTCGTTGAATGCCTGCAATTGGATGTTAATTGGCGCTCCCAAATCTATCACCATATCGTTGTTGATAGTAATGTCCAATGTTCCTCCAGCAAAAACAGCAGATGAGAAATCAGTGAATGAAAAAGGCTTATTTACTGGTTCGAGAGGACCTCCTGGTACAACTTCGTTACCGTCGGGTATCCCATTTATGGTGGGTACAATCTCATTTAGGGCAAATGGATCAGTAGTGTCTGCAGGTATATCAGATAACTCAATAATTCCAAGTTGAGAAACAATATCTTCCTGGATAGGTTCCACGCCAACAGTATCGAAGGCACTGGCCTGATTGATACTGGAACCAGTCACAGTTACATCATCAACCGATTGGGCAAAGCTTTGTGTGATATCACCAAAGGCTAGTTGATCACCTACTTCCTGGGAAGCCATTTCAGTGGTGTCACTGTAGGCGAAAATTGTCCTTTCACCAGTGTCACCGTAGAGCTGACTACTGATGTTGTCTTCATCTTCAAGATCTTTCAGGTCAACACTCTCATTGACCAGTGGGAACTCAATTCTATTGGTCCAGGTTGGTGGTTTGGCTTCTTGCCTCAGATCGCAAGAAACTACTGCAAAGATCGCCAAGAGGAGCAATCCGAGTTGTAGCTTTCTTGATGGTGACTTTTGAATCATGTGACCCTCGATATTTTCGGTTCATCATCTAATATTTGCGTGAAGTGACTGAAAAATCTAGCACTTCGTCAGCGCTATTTGAGGAATTTTCCCCCTCTTTAGCCCTTGAATCTAAACAGGGTGGCCCTTATCAAAGTATAAAATATTGGTACCTCATAAACTAAAGGGGATGATTATTATCGTAATTATAGCTGAAAATCAGGTTGTGTAGTAGCCTAAGCATAGAAATAACAACTATGTATCAGGTACACGATGCGACCCCTTCAAAAATTTCATTCAAAGCACTATTGTGAGACTTGTCACAGTAAAAATGTTATCAGGCTTGGTCCCTGGATCAGAAATCGAGATTTCCCAGTGGAAATGAAGCTATTGGGACTAATTTAATATACTGACAAATGGGTCAGCTTAAAACGGAGATACAAGTAGCTCAAGATGACAAATAAAGTGGGAACTATTATCATTGGAACCTCCGGTTTTTCGTATCCTGACTGGAAAGGCGTGTTTTACCCTCCAGGCCTGAAGAAAGAGGATTGGTTGACATTTTACGCAGAACACTATGAGTTTTGTGAGTTGAATTTCAGTTACTATCGTATGCCACAGGTGAAACAGATGGAAAAGTTTCTTAGTTATCCATTGAAATTTTCTGTGAAAGCCCACAAATCAATGACCCATGATAGACTGGAAGCCAAGGCTGCCAGGCAAGATTTCTTTGAGGCAGTCCAAGTACTTCAACAGGATGATCACCTTGCCGCCGTACTGCTCCAGTTCCCATACTCCTTTGCATATACCCTTGAGAACCGAATGTATCTGCTGGAGTTGCTTGAGGATCTTGAAACCTTGCCTCTGGTGGTTGAGTTCAGACATCCCGAATGGGTAAGAAATTCGGTTTTTGAAGAATTAAAAAAGCACTCCTGGGGCATATCCATGTTGGACTCTCCTCAGATCTCTGGAGGTATGCCTGAATTTGATTCAGTCACATCAGATATTGCCTATTTGCGATTTCATGGCCGGAATAAGGAAAACTGGTGGCAGGGTGACAATGTGAGTCGCTACGACTATGAATATCTTCAGCAAGAATTGGAAGCCTGGCTTCCGAGAATATCCAGCATGGCACAACAGGCAAAAACATCGTATATTTCTTTTAATAATCATGCCCGCGGTCAGGCAATCAAAAATGCAAATCAGCTCAAGACCATATTGAAGAAAGCTGAGCTCATATAAGCAAAGGGGGAATCCCATGGCGGATTTATCACTAAATGCTGTCGTTTCTCAAAAGATTGAAGTATCACCAGGGTTAATCATTCTGAGGGTGGTCCCACAAGGTTGGGAGTTACCAAATTATAAGGCGGGTCAATTCACTGTGTTGGGCTTGCCAGGCACCTCACCCAGGCATGAATTTTCAGATGAAGAAGCTCCCCTCAAGGATGAGGATAAGCTGATTCGTAGGGCTTATTCCGTATCATCAGCCTCTGTAAATAAGGAGTATATTGAATTTTATATCACCATGGTGCGATCAGGAGCTCTGACTCCACGCATATTCGCTTTGGAAACAGGTGATAAAATTTTTCTCTCCAAAAAGTTTTCAGGTGTATTTACTCTGGAAATGACAGAACCTGATTCAAACATCGTCATGTTGGGTACGGGTACTGGTTTAGCACCCTATATGAGCATGCTGCGAGAGGATTTACCCTGCAACTCTGATAGAAAGTACATCATCGTGCATGGTGCTCGTCACAGCTGGGATCTGGGATATCGCTCAGAACTTAATACCATCGCCAATGTGTGTTCCAATTTCACCTATATACCAGCTATTACCCGTCCCAACCTCGAGCATATTGCGTGGGGAGGAGAGAGTGGGTATATCCAAGAATTGTGGGAGCGCAAAGTAATACAGACAAAATCAGGTCTTGAACCAACACCTGAAAATACCCATATCTTTTTGTGTGGAAATCCCAGTATGATTGACACCATGGTCGAGGTTCTGGAGCTGGAAGGTTATAAAGAACATAGTAAAAAGTCTCCAGGCCAGATTCACCTCGAGCGCTATTGGTAATCCCCGAATGAAACCGGACACTATACTGTCATCCTGAGGACGAGTGAAGCGATTGACTCGAAGGATAGTTTTGCCACAGCTCTCACGCTTCGAGTACCCTCAGCGAGACACGTTCAAATTTTCCTCATCATCCTCCAGGCTGGGATTGCCTTCACTACATTCGGCTTACTTCGTTTCGAATCCCAGCCTGGAGGATTTGAATAAATCTTACTGCTCGATCTGAGTATAATCCAGTTCAGATCCAAAAGCGCTGTGTGGGATGAGATAAACTGCCAGAGTAATGACTGCGGCGGATATGATCCAGGCCTTGGCATTACCAGTTTTATTTTGTCTCCAGGCTGCCACAATCCATGCAATAAAGGCAACCGCTGTCTTATTATCTGTCAGATCGGTTCCCCAGGGCCAACCAGTCCAATACGCATCAAAGGCATACTTCTGAACGATAGGTCCTAATATCATTCCACCCAACATGAGAAAAGTACCAGTGAGCAGAGTATATCTCAAGGTAGCTGGACTCTCAACCCAGGCTGCCATACCAGTACGAGTCGCCATAAGCATCGCTGCAAACATAAACAGAATGTGGGGGATTAGAACAGGCGCAGGAACAGCACCTTTAAACCTGATAACAGTTGGTTCATCCACCAATGAGTGGGTTTTCCCATCTGCAGTAAGCAGGTTAACTTCATAAATGATCTTGCCTGCAGGGGGTTGAGAGGGGAGATAAGCTTTTAGATGACCATCTACCATCATGAAGGGAGAGATACGCCATTCATCATGACTCTTGTAGCGTTTCCACTTCAAGGTTGCATTGAATTCAGGTTTTGAAGCTCCCAGATCAATTTCAGCATTTTCACCTGTATTTTGGGAGCGCATGAGGTGATAGCTCACAATTTTTCCATCTATGGTGACTTCACCATTTACGGGGTAAGTTGGACCTGTTTTTCGCTGGTAAACCACAGAAGAAAGGGTGATGACAATAGCCACTATCCAGAGTATCCAGGCTTGTTGCTTTGAGTTGTTGGACATTGAGGTACCTTTAAAGTTGTACAATGAGAATTAGTTTTTCATCGCCACGCATGACTTCCACCGTGACACGGTCTCCAGGCTTTACTTCTGCCATACGACTCATATAGTCGTATACATTCATTACTGACAGACCTTCCAGAGCAATCATGACATCACCAGATTCCATACCGGCAATTGCCGCAGGACCACCGGGAACCACGCCACCAAGGAGGAAGCCGTTTGCTTTTGCAGCAGCAAAATCAGGAATGATTCCCATTTTGACCTTACCGCGTTTACCGCCCTTGGGTGGACCTTTTGGACCAGCTTCCTGGAAAGCGAAAGTTTCCGGTCTAGAGCCCAGGTCAGCAATCAGATCATAGGCATAATCTGCTATGGCTTTTTCACCTGAAATATTGATGGTTTCTACATCATCCTGAGGGGTGTGGTATTCTTCAGTAATACCGGTAAAGAAAAACAGAACGGGGACATCTTCAACATAGAAGGCAGCATGATCGGAAGGACCATAGCCATCTGGCGTGGTGGATAGTTGAAAATCACGATTGATGGCATGATCCAGCAGAAAATCTTCCATTCCCAGACCTGTTCCTGTTCCACCAATTGTGAGGAATGGTTTTTTGGGATTAAGTCGGCCCACCATATCAAGATTAAACATTTGCTTGATCTGGGATTTGTCAATCAGGGGATTTGTTGTGAAAAATTTTGAACCAAGCAATCCCATTTCCTCAGCACCAAAGGCCATAAATAAAACGCTTCTTTTTGGAGCATGTTTGCTCAGAGCTAATTTCTCGGCAATTTCAAGTACTGCTGCAACACCAGAGGCATTGTCATCGGCACCATTGTGAACTGCTGATGTATCAGGTCTGCGAGAGCCAGATCCCTTGCCACCCCATCCTAAATGATCGTAGTGTGCGCCAAGAACGATGAATTCATCTTTTAACACAGCATCAGTTCCAGGGAGGAGGGCAATTACATTTTGAGTGGTGACTTCCTGCTGGATAATTTCAGTAGTAGCTGACAACACAACATCTAATTCGAGACTTGCAGGTTTTAAATCTGTATCCAGGGTTGTCTCAAGGTCTGATATGGTTTTTGAATAATTGGTCAGAAGCTGATCAGCGAGATCCCTTTTGAGGTGGAGAACCGGCAGGGTAGCCTGGGAAAGATTACGTTCAATTCTGAGATCTATGAGTTCATCTTCTGCTTCAAACTTACTTCCACTAACAAAAATAACACCTGCGGCCCCATGATCACGGGCTACCAATAATTTATGTCGCAATGAAGAGTATTTATCAAATTTACTAGAGCGGGCTTCATTCTCTGGAGTACCACGTAGTATCATGACCCATCTGTCTTTGACATTAACCGCATCATAATCATCCCAATTCAGGGTGTCGCTCTCAATTGTGAAACCATAGCCAACAAAACTTACTGGGGCTTCTAGACTCACACTTGATGAAAATGCTGTAGGCGTAAAGTTTTCTCCAGCGACTCCTTCAATCCCAGGTGCCTTAAGACTATTATTTGGACCAAGTGCGACCGAGGTAACGACCTGAAAATATTGTTTCCCACCTTCGCCTAGAAGGGTGAGACCCAGCTGGTTGAAATGATTAGCTATATAGTCTGCAGCCTGATTGCCAGTAGGTGTTCCAGGTTTCCTTCCTTCCAGTTCATCTGATGCCAAATAGGCAATGTGGTCGTAGATCTCTTTTTCGCTAATGGAAGCTGGATTATTCTGCATGGGAATGGCACATTGGAACAGCACAAAGCTTGTAATTAATATGAGTATGAGTTTCATAGGGTTTCCTTGAGTTGAAATATTTTTTCTACGAAGAAGCATTGGAGGAGTATAATTAAGGCGCCTCTCAATTCAACAGTTTTCATATTGGCACACCGGCATGTAAATCTAGAAATAATTGTCAGGCATCATTCTATTCTTGTACAGCAGACAGAGCGACATAGATTGAGTTGAATCAGGAGGAAGAAAATGAGTTTATCAGTAGCAACTATTCTTGGCATCAGCCCTAAAAATCTGCAACGAAGTGATCTGCTAAATTTTATCAATCAGAACGATCTTAAACGAATCACTTTTCACTATACGGCGGGGGACGGGCGACTGAAACAGCTCATTGTTCCAATCAATTCCATGAATTATGCAGAGCGCATTCTGGCTTCAGGCGAAAGAGTAGATGGGTCTAGCCTGTTTAAAGGCATGGTGGGGACTTCATCTTCCGACCTCTACGTGGTCCCAGTCTATGCTTCAGCATTTATCGATCCTTTTGATGACAAGGGCATCTGTTTTCTCTGTCGCTTTCTTGATAAAGATGAAAAATTAGCTGAATTCTGTCCTGATAATATTTTGATGAAAGCTGCCGAATCACTAAAGGCAAAACATAATTACGATCTGTGGGCCCTGGGTGAGTTGGAATTTTACTTGATTGGTGATCAGGAGGATGAACTCTATCCCATGCCTGCTCAAGGGGGGTACCATTCCTCTGGACCATTCTCTCGCTATATAGAAGTAGTCAAGGAGATGCTGGAAATCATTGCAGATATCACTTCACATGTGAAGTATGGGCATTCAGAAGTAGGGACGATCAGGAATATCGAGAGTAAGGATGAAGCCTTAAATGGCAAATACGCTGAACAATTTGAAGTGGAATTTTTACCCGCTCCCATTGAATGGGCTGCCGATTATCTCAGTCTGGCCAAGTATGTAGTCCGTCATGTTGCCGCACAGTATGATTTGCTGGCAACCTTTGCACCTAAATTAGAGTCTGGTTACGCTGGCACAGGTCTACATTTCCATGTGGAGCTTTTGCTGGACAATAATAATGTCATGACCAATGCCAAAGGCGAGTTGTCTACTGTTGCCAAACAGGCTATTGGGGGACTATTGCGCTATGCACCCTCACTCACAGCTTTTGGAAACACCATTGCAGCCTCACATTTACGACTGGTCCCTGGACAGGAATCACCTACCAAGCTTTTCTGGAGTGACTTTAACCGTGCGGCTCTTATTAGAGTCCCCCTGGGTTGGCGTCATGGGGAAGATATGGCCTCAGTGATAAACCATCGACTTAAGGATCGTTATATTTCGCCCTTTAAAAGACAGACTATCGAGTTGCGCAGTGCTGATGGATCGGCCTTTATTCACCTGCTACTGGCGGGGATGACAATGGCCATTCAATATGGGTTAGATCACGGAGATATGTCTCTCAAATTGGCCAACAAGCGACGAATTCATCAAGGTGATGATGTTAGCGAGAACATTCCTGAATTACCTCCAAGCTGTTATCAATCGGCTCAGTATCTTACGGAAGAGGTTGAACTTTTTACGCCTTTGATCCCGGATTACATCATAAAGCACGTTTGTAATTTGCTAGAAGTGGAAGATGATGAGAAATTGTCTGAAGAATTGAAAAAGTTATCAAAAGAAGATAGTAGGCAGAAAACTCAGGAAGTTATGCACCGTAGTATTCATGTTGGTTAGTTACTGAGTTATTGAGTTGATGAGTTTAGTGTAGGGGGGGTAGGCGCTGTGATTTTGCTCCCATCAAAGACACTTGTTCAGATCTTCTTATCCCTATTCCAAATTATTCATCTCAAAGCCCCAAAGGCGGGAAGTTATTTAAATCTGAAGGTCATCCCCTGGTTGTATTCCAGATCCCGGGCATTTACCCCTCTTGGGGGTTCGCTGTCATAGCGGATGTTTAATTCAGATGTGAATGCCAGTCGTTTGCCCAAACCCACCTCAATCAGGCTTTGGGACAAGAGCCGGTAGTCCTGAAGTCTTTTGGTGTCCACCTGATAGTAGGTAGTTGATTGGATATTCACGTTTTCGCGAGGAGCATAAGCCAGCACGAAATAGTTGCTGGAACGGAGCAATTCCGCCAGGTTACCGTGTATCGGGTCTCCTGTCGATGCATCAGAACCAATATCGATACTTTCTCGTTCGAGCATCAACCCTAGACCGAACACCATGGACAGGGGAGCTTGGCCTGTGTGGTGCCTTCCAGCCAAACTTGAATGCTTGAACCGTAGACCTCCACCTACCAGGGTTCTCTGGTTTAACCGTATAAACTCATTAAACTCCAGTTGAGAAAAAACTTCCCCTGAGTAGCGAGGTGTGAGTTCCTTCATGAAACGAAGATGAGCAAATCCCTGGTTTACAAAAACCGCTTCATCTTTGCTGCTCATCTTATAGTTGGAGACAAAAAAAAGATGCCCCCAGGGTTGGACCTGGTCAAGACGGGTTTTGATCTGGGTCTGGAACAGATTGCGGTTGCCATCCATGAGGTTGAGGGTGGCACCTAGATTAAAATGGAAACCAGGCTCTTGAATTGTTTTTCGAAGTGACTCGGTATTTACCTGGGCATTTATTGGTCCTGCTTCCAGCATGATCATACAAATGATGAACATCAAAAAATATTTTCTGCTATCCTGCATCGATTGCCCCATTAACTATTGGTTGCACCTGTTCACCAATTAATTCAATTGCTCGCATAAGATCCGTGTGAGATAAGCCTGCATTGTCCATTTGGAAAGTAAATCTTGAAATACCTCCAAGTGCTTCACTATGCCTCAATATTTTTTCTGCAACATCTGTTGGGCTCCCGATAACCAGCGCACCGCCTGATCCAGTTTGGGCATCAAAGCTGGGACGCGTCACAGGTGGCCAACCGCGCTCTTTTCCTATTCGAGTGAAAGTCTCTGCATATCCAGGATAATACTTATCAAGTGCTTCCTCTGTGGACTCACCCACATATCCAAGTGAGTGCAGACCAACCTTTAGCTGTTCTGGTGCGTGTCCCGCACTTTCACCTGCCCGTCTGTAAAGATCGATGAGGGGGCGGAAGCGATGTGTTTCCCCTCCAATGACAGCAACCATGAGGGGTAAACCCAAAAGACCGGCGCGTCTGAAAGAATCTGGGGTTCCACCAACACCCAGCCAGATTGGCAATTTCTCCTGGAGTGGTCTGGGATAGATGGCCTGGTCCTTGAGCTCTGGTCTAAATTTTCCAGACCAGGTGATGCGCTCATTTTCTCTGATTTTGAGCAGCAGATCTAATTTTTCTGAAAAGAGGGCATCATATTCATTCAGGTTCAAGCCGAAGAGTGGGAATGAATCCGTAAAGGAGCCCCGGCCGGCAGTTATTTCTGCTCGACCACCTGAAATCAGATCCAGGGTGGCAAAATTTTGGAATACTCTCACCGGATCTGCAGCACTTATAACGGTCACTGCACTGGTCAGCCTAATCTTTTGTGTACGGGCTGCTGCAGCTGATAGGATGGCAATATTGGCTGAATCTAGAAACTCTTTGCGATAATGTTCTCCAATACCGAACACATCAAGGCCCACTTTATCCGCATATTCTATCCTGTCAAGTAGCTCGGCTAAAGAGTTGGCAGCTTGATTAGCCTGATACTGATCGCCACTGAATTTACTGGCAGCAAAACTATCAATGCCCATTTCCATGGATTCACTGCCTACTTGTTTTCATTCATGTAATAGGAGAGTGCGCCAGAGGGACATAGTGCGATTTGTGACTTTAGAGCTTCAGTAGATGCTCCAGCTGGTCTCACCCAGGGTCTCGCTTTTGGGTCATAAACCTCTGGTAATGCTTTGAAGCATTCACCAGAATGAGTACACAATTTTGGTTTCCATACTATGGTCAATTCTCCGTTGGAATATTCTTTCATGACATCCTCATTATTCTTCATTTAGCACACCCAAATAGGAGCTCCGGCAAGGAGCAAGTACTGGGTGGTTGAATCCGTTGATATCTCAATTTCATATGCGGGAATGACGTATTTCACATTTTTGAACATTATTACATCCTAGTTATACGATAATTAAGCCTGGCGGTACCAGAATATTGATAGATTAGGCTACTTACCTAGAATGGGCAGGTCGGCCAGAACAATTTCAGCATCAGAACTTGCAGTGATCACAAGCTCATCCTCATCCTTGATATAGACGCCATCGCGTTGGTTGACTTCATGTCCGTTGATAACAATGCTTCCTTCTGAAACAACCATATAGGCATGTCGCCCTGGTTCAACCGACTGAGTGAAGGAATGACCCTGGTTGATGACGCCAGCAAAGATGGCGGCATCCTGATATATGTGGAGTGGGTCTAGATCTTTATGGATTTCACGTCCACTCACCAGCGGAATAAGGGTATTGCTGGTTTTTTTGGGAAAGGACCTGGCCTCCCAACGTGGAGAAACATCTCTTTGTGCCGTATGAATCCAAATCTGGAACAGAACTGTGTCTTCTGACTCTTCATTGTGTTCGCTATGGAATACACCCGTGCCTGCGGACATAACCTGGACATCACCAGCTTCTGTGCGGCCCTCATTCCCCATGTTATCTCGATGGGTGATGGCTCCCTGGCGCACGTAGGTAATGATTTCCATATTATCATGGGGGTGCATATCGAAACCAGTCCCCGCCTGTATTTCATCATCATTCCAGACCAGTAGTGGGGGATAACCCTGACGCGCTGGATTATAGCACCTGGCAAAGCTGAAATGGTGCCGGGCAGTTAGCCAACCGTGCTTCGCAATACCCAACAACTGGAATGGAATGACATCAATCATTTATAAGCGTCCTGTACTAATCCTGCTTGTAATTTGAAGCAAGCATCAAAGCGCCACCGGCTAGTCCAATATCCTTAAGCAGTCCACTCATGGCCATCATATCGCCACCGATCATGGCTGGCAAATGAATGGTGAAAACGAAGACCATCATCAATGCTGCTGTCAACAAACCAGCAAGATAGGTATGCTTTTGGATCACAAAACTTACAGCTGCAGCGATAAGGGCCAGACCCATTAAGTATACCCAGAAAACGCCTCCTGGAAGCCAACTGGGAACCAGACCAGCCATGTCATTGGCCATCATCATGTGCATGAGACCAAAGAGGGCAAAGGGTACAGTGAAGAGATAACGACCGATGGAGTTTAAGTTTTTCATAATTTTATTAATCCTTATTATTTTGTGTTTTGATGTAGACCTAATTTTTTGCACACATCACCCAGGGTTTGAATCTCATTATGGCTTAAGCAATCAAAGGCTTGAACCAACTCCTTGAGGTGACTATTGAAAACGGGTTTGATAATCCGATGACCCAGTTCAGTAAGACTCACTATAATGGATCGTCGATCTTTGGGATTCTTTTTACGAACGACGTAGCCGTCCCTCTCAAGGTTGTCAATTACCAGGACCAGGTTGGAAGGACTCATGAGAATCTTCTCCCCAATAACCTTTAATGGCATTGGACCGAGGTGCTCAAGAATTTCCATGACACCAAACTGTGTACCGGTAAAACCATGAGTGTCCATGTTGGATTTTAGGACATGTCCCACAGAAACATAAGCCCGATTGAATTTAATCCAGCAGTTGAGGACTTCTTGTTCGATTGGGGTACCTTTATAATGTGTGCTCATAGCAATAATTAAATGTCAAATAAATGGATATCAAAGAGAAATATTGTCACAATTAAAATAATTTTCACGTTTTGGTGAAATAAGGGGAGGGAAGTTTTGAATGGGAGCAATGGATTCTATATTCAACGCTATGGCTGGAAACACATTTCCCATAAACCGTTTTGATCGAGACAGTCACGTCGTCTTTTTTACCGGCGCAGGTATCTCTGCTGAAAGTGGTATTTCAACTTTTCGTGATCCAGATGGTCATTGGTCAAAATATGATCCTATGAAGCTGGCCGGTCAGGCTGGTTTCCAGGAGGATCCTGAGCTGGTACTTAACTGGTATGCAGATAGACGTAAGACCATTTGTCAGGCGAAACCCAATGCTGCACACACAAGTATTAGCAATTTTCAGAAACTATTCAGGCATTCTGTTGTAATAACTCAGAATGTTGACGGACTTCATGAACGGGCAGGCAACAGATCCATTTATGAGTTGCATGGGAATATCCACCGTCATAAATGCAATAGCTGTGGAAAAATTACTGATCTGGCCAAAAAGAATATGAGAACATTAAACAGATGTGACTGTGGGGGAAAAATTAGACCTGATGTGGTCTGGTTTGGCGAATCACTACCCATAGGGACCATCAATGAAGCATTTGAGGCTGTACATAATTGTGATCTGATGTTTAGCATTGGTACATCCGCTCAGATTTATCCGGCTGCACAGTTACCCATTGTGGCTCAATCCCGGGGTGCCTATGTGGTTGAAATTAACCCAGAACCGACACCCTTTAGTCCACAAGCTGACATGAGTGTTAGGGATGATGCCGGTTCTGCTCTGCCAAAATTTTATGAGGAATTTCATGCTCAGTTCAAGTGACATCACTACATATTTGAAACCCATCATCTTGCTGCTGTTTATCGGTGTGCAATCTTGCGCTTATTATAACACATTCTATAATGCCGAAGAGTATTACGCTGAGGCTCAGAAACTTACACGGGAAAATCAGACTGAAACTGTAAGTCGCGATGAGATTAATCTGTATTCCAAGGCCATTGAGAAATCTAAAAAACTGCTTACAAAATTTCCAGAGAGTAAATATCGCGATGACGCCCAGTTCATCATTGCCAAGGCCTACTATTTTAAAGGTGACTTTTTACTGGCAAAGCGCCATTTCGAAGAACTGAGTTCAGTTTACTCAAACTCTCCCCATACCAATGAGGTCCCGCTTTGGATTGGTAGATGTCTTATGAAAACTGGAGATCTGGAAATGGCCAGGTATGAGGCCTCACGAGTGCTGAAAGGTGATAAAGATCGTGGCTTGCAGGCCGATGCACTGTTGCTTATGGGGGAAATTGCGGTACAGCAGGATAGTCTGGGACTGGCCCAAAAATATCTGGAGCAGGTCATTGATCGTTCGCCTGATGGATTCACCAAAGCGCAGGCCCAATTCCAGGTCGGGAAAATGCGGGAGAATGAAAAGGATTATGAAGGTGCGCTTACCGCTTATCAAACCGTCTCTAAGTATAAACCTTCCGAATCCCTCAAAGTGGAAGCCATTATTAGGCAAACCAGTATGCTCAAAGCCTTGAATCGTGATGAGGATGCCGTGGAAATGATTCAGGATATGCTCCTTAGCGACAAATTTGTTGAAATTCGAGGGCAACTGGAGGTAGAGCTGGGGAAATTATTTCTGGTTATGGATGAAATAGAAAGAGCTGAATCTAAATTGACTGGGATTGTCGAAGATTATAACCGGACAGAGGTTGCGGCTGAGGCCAGTTTTTATCTGGGAGAATTATATCTGTCAAAGCGTTTTAATTATACTGAGGCAAGGACAGCATTTGCCAATGTAAAAACTCAATCTGCCCGATCACCCCTGGTAAACAGGGCAACTTTGAAGAATAAGCAGATAGGGCGTTATGAAAAAATTCAACTCGATTTTAAAAACTATCAAAGAGAGTTAGCAGGACTCCCACCTCTGGAGATAGCGAAAAAGAGTACATCAAAGGGCAGAAATAATCGTAGTACGAACCAACGGGGACGCTCTCGGTCAGGAAAACCTGCTAATCAGGATGAACAAGCCTCAACCAGCAGGTTTGACGCTGGAAAGAGAGTCGTAATTGAGACTGTGGAAGTAACTGCCACTGACTCTCTTAGAGTAAACAAATTGATTGATGAGAATCGATATTCACTGGCTGAATACATGCTTTTCGAATTCACCCGGGTAGATACCACCATTGAAATCTTGACCGATCTTGAGATCAGCACATCAGATTCCTCTCTGAAGCATCAGTGTGCCTATATGCAATATTATGCCATTGAGTCCATTCGAAGGGACTATGAGGGGGGACGTTTTGCTCTGGAGCAAATTGAAAAAAAATATCCGATTTATTATAAAACTATCATAAGCAAGACTGAAGAGACTGAGATTGAATCTGATCCTAATGAAGAAAGATACATTCAAATTGCTTCTCTATTTGACTCTGGTCAACATAAGGCAGCTAGCTCAGAGTACTATTCCCTGAAAGAAGATTCAACTGTTTCGGTTTCTATCAGGGGTAAGTCCTGTTTTAACCATGCCTGGCTAAACGATCACTATCTCTTCGATAAGCCCTCTGCTGTGGAGTCCTACAGCTATATGGTGACTCATTTTCCAGAAGATCCTCTTGCTAAGACAGCCAGGAATCGTTTAAATGCCTTGACTCAAGAACCCAGTCAGCAAAAAGAACCAGAAGCACTGGAAGAAGTAGTTGAGGAGGACGACCAGGATGCGGGTCGAAAATCAGAAAAACCTAAAGATCCCAAAGAAAGTGAGAATGAAAAATAAAACCCTCACAGTTCCAGCTCTCAGCGGATAATATTACCACTTGCCGAAAACATGTTGGTGTTTGGGGGGGCGCCCAATA
>JACKQG010001910.1_pt1 | contig 28071 bp, 27 predicted proteins | sample 8237621 | NCBI WGS metagenome assembly JACKQG01 (sample SAMN15677084, study PRJNA649215) | marine metagenome | biome: marine; feature: Black Sea; material: saline water; isolation source: suspended particulate matter (SPM) from the Black Sea western gyre | collected 2013-06-09/2013-06-10 | depth... | reverse complement strand
AAAACCATTAAATAAGGTTTCTGAACAAGATTTGTATGAATATATTTACAATTTGATTCATCATAAAAAGATATCGTTTTCTTATCAGAAACAATTAGTAATGTCATTGAAATTATATTACAAAGAAATATTGAATAAAGAAATAAATATTCAGTATTTATCTCCTAGTCGGAAGGAGAAAAAGTTGCCAGTAGTCCTTTCTAAAAATGAAGTAAAGAGGTTGGTAAATGGTTTGTCAAATATAAAACACAAATGTATAATCTCACTTATCTATTCAGCAGGTTTGCGAATAAGTGAATTGGTAAATTTAGAAATTACAGATATTGATTCTGAAAGAATGATTATTACTATTAGAGGGGCAAAAGGATATAAAGACAGAAACCTTCCGTTATCAGAAAATGTTTTATTTTTACTCAGAGAATATTATAAGAAGTATGCTCCAAATAAATATTTGTTTGAAGGGCAAAAAGGAGGGAAATATACTACCACCAGCACACGACAAGTGTTTAACAAAGCTGTTAAAAAATCAAAAATTATTAAACATGCTACACCTCATACTTTACGCCATAGTTATGCTACTCACCTTTTAGAAGATGGGGTTGATGTTCGAATTATTCAGAAATTATTAGGTCATAATAGCCTGAATACCACTATGATTTATACGCACATTGCAACACCAACCTTATTAAAAGTTAAAAGTCCTTTTGATAGTTTATAAGATTTTGGAAGCTTTTAGAAGCTTTACTCTTTCTATATCTTCCTTTTCTACATCCATCACTTTTTTTAACTTAACTAAAGGGTTATAAATATATTTGTCATCTTGAATGAAATGAAAGATCGCCAAGTTCTTTTTTTGTTCATTTTGTCTTGAAATAAAACGAACCAAAAATTCAAGACTTAATTCTTTTAATCGATAAGAAACATAAAATATAGAACAAAATTAAACTCGCTTACACTCAAACAGAATTTTGTTATCCCCATATTTTAATTTATTATCAAAAGAATAAGGTCATCAATAAGCCCCCTCTAAAAAGAGGGGTGGGGGTATGTAAAAATCTTCTCAGCCTTGCTCTTCCCAATCAACTTTTCCAACTCCTCTTTTTTTGCAGCCATTACTTTTTTAACTGAACCAAAATGAGTAATAAGGAGTTCTACCGTTTTAGGTCCTATCCCCTCAATTTTATCTAATGAAATTCCAAGACTACCTTTTCCTCTTTGCTTTCTATGGTGCGTAATTCCAAAGCGGTGGGCCTCATCTCTTAATTGTTGTATCAACTTCAAACTTTCTGAGCGTTTATCCAAATAAAGAGGCACACTATCACCAGGGAAATAGATTTCCTCCAATCGTTTTGCAATTCCAATAATGGCTATTTTTCCTCTCAATTTTAATTTCTCTAAACTCTTTACTGCTGAACTTAGTTGTCCTTTTCCACCATCAATCACAATCAATTCTGGCAAAGACTTCTTTTCTTCTAAAAGCCGTTTGTATCTTCTATAAACAACTTCTTCCATAGATGCAAAATCATCAGGACCAACTACAGTTTTAATATTAAAATGGCGGTAATCTTTTTTACTTGGCCTTGCATTTTTAAACACCACACAAGCAGCCACAGGATTTGCACCTTGAATATTGGAATTATCAAAACACTCAATATGTCTTGGGCGCTCTAATAATTTTAAATCCTTTTGGAGTTGCTCCAAAATTCGCTTATTATCTTGGCGTTCAATATTGTTAATGTTTCGCTTTTTCTTGTCCAATTGCATGTATTTAGCATTCCTCAAACTAAGGTCAATTAGTTTTTTCTTGTCGCCTATTTTAGGGATGGTAATGCTTAAACCTTCCCAAACATTTTCTAAAGAGTGGGAACAATAAATTGTTTTGGAAGTAGAATTGAACCTTTGCCTTAATTCCACTATGGCTAATTGTAATAATTCTTCCTCTGTTTCATTAAGTTTTTTCTTTAACTCCAAAGTATGTGCTTGAATAATTGCACCTGAATTTATTTTTAAATAGTTGACAAAAGCAGTATCTTCATCCAGGAGAATAGTAAACACATCAATATCATTAATTTTTGGATTTACAATGGTAGATTTAGCCTGATAGTTGTTGAGCAAGTCAATTTTTTCTTTTATTGATTGTGCTTTTTCAAACTCCATTTTAACAGAGAAATCAATCATTGCAGTTTTTAAATGCTTAATTACAGATTTTATATCTCCCTTTATTATTTGTTTGATGTGCTCAATTCCTAATTGATATTCTTCCTCAGATTGCTTGTCTTCACAAGGACCTAAACAATTTCCCATATGGTATTCCAAACACACCTTAAACTTCTTTGCTTTGATGTTTTTTTCAGAAAGACTTAAAGTACAATTTCTTAAAGGATATAGTTGATGAAAGAAATCCAAAAGCGTTTTTACAAGCCGAACAGAAGTATACGGCCCAAAATATAAAGAACCATCTTTTATCACATTTCTAGTTTGAAAAACTCTAGAAAATGGTTCATTTTTAATACAAATCCAGGGGTAAGTTTTCCCATCTTTCAACATCACATTGTACTTAGGCTGATGCTTTTTTATGAGATTATTTTCCAAAAGCAAAGCATCCATTTCAGTTTCAACAACTACATATTTTATATCTTGAATCTTACTGACTAGAACTCTTGTTCTACCATGCTCTTGCTGTTTTGTAAAATAGGAACTAACTCTCTTTTTTAAGTTTTTAGCTTTTCCAATATAAAGCAATTTCCCTTTTTTGTCGAAATATTGATATACCCCAGCATTTTGAGGAATGATTTTTATAATTTCTGCTATATGAATTGGGGCTGACATTATCTACTAAGAACAACCACCTCTTTAAACCTCTCTACACTCCCATTTTCTGAGAAAACTTCCATCCAAATGACATACATTCCTGTATTTAACTGAAATCCATTTTCTGATGTTCCATCCCAAGTTATATTTCCAGAATTTCCAATCATTTGATTATTTATAAGGTTCTTTACAAGCCTTCCTTCACTATCAAAAATCTTGATAGTTGCCATCAAGTTTGTTTTGCTAAAATTCCAATTGATACTGCATATATCTTTATTTCCATCATTGTTGGGAGTAAAGGATTTAGGGTCAACATTCACTTCTCCAATACTTTGACTGATGTACATTTGAGAATTTTTGTAAGTTGGCGTTCCAAAACCAACAGTACTTGCAGCTGAGTGCCAATTACTACTATTTTGTGTTTTTGAATTGAAATCTAAACGCTCCAAACTCACTCCATCCTCTGTTTCTAAAAGTGTAAAATGCATATCTTCAGAATAAGCGAAAGCATCAATAATCTGATTTAAAGATTGATGAACAATGCAAATAGTTCCAGTATCATTTGATAAAGTAGGCATGCTTTCCACCTCAATAAAATCATATGGATTCTCACAAGAATATTGAGCTTTTACTTTTGCAGTATCAGTAGTTAAAACCAAATAAGATTTTGGTGGGAAAAGAATAGTTTCATCTGTTATTACTTTTTGGTTATTAGCAATATTTTTATTCTCAAATTCAGAAAACTCAAAATTAGCAATTTGCAAACTCTTCAAATCAAAAAATGAGTTGGAATTATTATACAGCTCAACATAATCAACCCCATTATCTTTTGGATTGAACAGCACCTCATTAACCACAATTTCATTTTCCAATACAGAATCAGGAACACCAAATTGCACAGCATTACTTATCGTATTTCCAGAACAATCCATTAAGTTATTTGCTGCAATTGAATAAGTGGTGTTAGTGAAAAAACTAAAGGGAAAAGCAAGTATTGTACTTTTATAAAAAGGAGCAGTTGGATTGCTTAAAATTGGAATATTTCCATTTATCTCAAAGAAAGAAATATCCACTAAAATCAAACTATCTAGGCTTTTATTGAAGTGAATTTTAACTTTATTGCTATCAACAATATATGCTTTTGTAATTCTGAAATCATCAATATAAACCGATTCTCCATAAACAGAATTTTCTTTTCCAGGCGTTCCTCCAATGTTTGCAATAGATGCCCTCCAGTTATTTATTCCTTCACAAAATAAACTAGGATTTACTCTTTCAATACTCCAACCTCCATCATTTTTATTATCATCATTATACCATTTATCAGTATAGGAAATGGCATTTATAGTTTTTCCATTGTTGTCTTTTAAGATTAAATCTGCACCGCCATTTGTTAGAGAAATAGAAGAAAAGCCAATCTTTGAAATATTGTTTGAAAAAGAATCAATAACACTTTCTTTTATTAAAATCACAAAACTATCTGGCTCAATAATTGATGGAGGAAAAACTTTCTCGGTTGATCCAATAGTTATGGTCCAATCAGTTAAATCAATTGTTGAATTTGTGTTATTGTAAAGTTCAATGTATTCGTATTCTGGCAAGCCAATGGATGAGGTAGGGTCGGCATATATTTCATTGATGACAATTTCGTTTGCATTGATATTTTGAGGTATGTAGTTAGAGGAATCTCCACTAATTATAAAATTATCAAACCAAAATTTATCGGCTCTTGTGGAGGTGTATTTACAATATACTCCAAAATAGTTGGATGATGTAATGCTATTGTCAAAGACAATTCCTTCTGAAAAAAAGGCGATTGAAGTATCTAAAAACAACTCCCAATTCCCAAGACTATCCCTTATAACTTTAACATTAAAATCAGGGTTTGTAGCGGCTAAACTATCAGTTCCATCAATTATTTTTGTTTCAGTACTCCCGTTTTGAACATATAAACTTACATCATCAACACTTTCACTTTGTCCGCCAATTTTTACAAAATAACCGTTTAAATTCCCACTCAAATCTTGCTTATCAGCAATCAAATACACTTTAGCAAAATTTGAAGTTGATGGGGAAAACGCCATTTTTACTTCAAACTCCCAAATCCCATTTATAATTGCCTGGCTAGGAGTTGATAGATAAGATGTATTTGCAATTGTATCATTTAAGTGTAATTTAAAAGCAGTATCTACTTCAAAATTTCCAACATCACCACTCCAAACGGGGTTATTTGTAAAATCTCCATCAGAAAAATTATCAGTAAATTGTGAAAATCCCATTAGGGATTGTGCTAAAAATATAAAAGTAAGTAAGTGTTTTCTCATAGTGTGTAAATATACTATTTTTGGGGGATTAAAAATAAGCAAAATGAAAGGCTCGAATTTTTAGCCTTCCATATGACTTTTAGAAATATAGTTTTACATATGAAATTAGCAATTGTTGGCGCAACAGGAATGGTAGGCAGAGAGATGTTAGAGGTTCTTTCTGAAAGAGATTTTTATATAACAGAGTTAGTACTAGTGGCTTCTGAGAAATCTTGCGGACAACAGATAAATTATTTGGGGAAAAGTTATGAAATTATATCCCTTTCGGATTTATTAGAAACAGAAGTTGATTTGGCATTATTTTCTGCTGGCAGTGAAATTTCTAAAATTTGGGCGCCAAAATTTGCAGAAAAAGGATGCAAAGTAATTGATAATTCTTCCTATTGGCGAATGAATGAAAATCATAAATTAATTGTCCCAGAAATAAATGGTGCTGAACTTGAAAAAGAGGATATGATTATTGCTAATCCGAATTGCTCCACTATTCAAATGGTAATGGCTTTGGCTCCTTTGCACAAACGATTTATGATAAAAAGGGTGGTGGTTTCTACTTATCAATCCATAAGTGGTACTGGAATAAAAGCAGTTCGGCAGTTAGAAAATGAAGAAGCAGGCATAGCAGGAGAGATGGCTTACCCTCATCCAATTTACCAAAATGCTCTGCCTCATTGTGATGATTTTACTGAGAATGGTTACACCAAAGAGGAGATGAAACTCACTAATGAAACCAAGAAAATATTAGATAAAAATATTGAAGTTTCGGCAACTGCCGTGAGAGTTCCTGTTGTTGGTGGGCACTCAGAAAGTGTGAATATAACCTTTGAAAATGACTTTGATTTGGATGAGGTTCGTTTTGAATTAAATCAAATGGAAGGAGTTGAAGTTGTTGACAATCTTGTAAATAATGAATATCCCATGCCAATAACTTCTCACAAAAAAGATGCCGTTTTTGTAGGAAGAATAAGAAGAGATTTTTCTCAAAAAAACACCTTAAATATGTGGATAGTTTCAGACAATTTACGAAAAGGGGCTGCTACAAATACTGTTCAAATTGCCGAATTTTTGTTTAAAAATAATTTACTATAAATGATAATTAGTCATAAATATAAATTCCTTTTTATTGGACTTCCGTTCTCGGCTTCTTCTGCTATTTCTAAAGAATTACATTTACAATATGAGGGTGAGCCATACTTAAGAAAACACTCATTATATCATGAGTTTAAAAAGGTAGCTACTAAGGAAGAAAGCAAATATTTTATTTTTGCAGTGCTGAGAAATCCTATGGAAATTGCTGTTACAGTTTATGAAAAAATGAAAACTAACGCAAAAGGAAACTTTACAAATCCGGAATTGTTTACTGAAAATGGAGGGCATATAACAAAACAACACAGAGCAAGATTTAATTTTATCAATGAAAATAATGCTACTTTCCAAGAGTATTTTTTAAGGTTTCATAAAAAACCTTATGATAATTTTTCTTCTTTAACAATAGATGAGTGTGATTTTGTAATAAAGTATGAAAACATTGCGGATGATTATTTATTGGCCCTTAAAAAAGCGGGAGTAGAAAGCCCAAGACCCTTACCTGTTGCAAATAAAACAGCTGGGAAAAAGAAAGATATGTTAGCTTATTATACGAATGACATTAAGCAACAAACCATCTCAGTTTTTGGTCCTTTCCTAGCAAAGTATAATTATTCTTTCCCATCTGAATGGGGCAGGGTAAATGTACCATATTTAAGTACTTTGAAATTCAAAACTTATGGGGTGCTTAGAAAAATTAATGAAAAATATTTTAAAAAACACTCTAAACGAAAAAGTATAAAAGGAAGTATTTATGGGGATATGCAGAGAAATAAATCTTAACTAAATTCTTTTCTGTAGAAAAGTAAAATCATAATAATTCCAACAGAAATTCCCGCATCTGCTATATTAAAAACCGGTCTGAAAAAAATGAAATGCTCCCCAGGCCAAAAAGGAAACCAATCAGGAAAATGAGAATTTATTAAAGGGAAATAAAACATATCTACCACCTTTCCGTGCAGAAGAGAAGCATATCCTCCACTTTCGGGTAAAAAAGTAGCTACATTATTATAACTATCATTAAAAATAAGTCCATAAAAAGTACTGTCTACTATATTCCCAATTGCCCCTCCAATTATAAGTCCAAGAGCAATTAAAACACCATTAGGGAGTTCAGGTTTCACTAACGATTTAACATAATAAACACCAACAATTACAACAATAATTCTGAAAATTGTAAGCAAAGTTTTTCCAAAATCACCCCCAAATTCCATGCCAAATGCCATACCATTATTCTCAGTAAAATGTATTATAAACCAATCAAAAAATTGGTATTCTTGCCCTAAAAACATATTTGTTTTTATCCAAAATTTCAAAATTTGATCAAAAACAAGAAGAATAAAAGAGGTTAAAAAGATTTTTTTCAAAAGAAATTATTGCATTTTCTTTGCCTGAATACTAAGTGTGGCGTGAGGCACTAATTTCAACCGCTCTTTTGAAATTAATTTCCCTGTAACTCTGCACACGCCATAAGATTTATTTTCAATTCTGATAAGTGCATTTTTCAGATTGGTTATGAATTTTTCTTGTCGCATAGCAAGTTTCATATTCTCTTCTTTAGAAAGAGTAGTGGACCCTTCTTCAAAGGCTTTAAAAGTAGGGGAAGTGTCCTCAGTTCCGTTATCGGCATCATTGGCGTAAGCACTTTTCAAAAGAGATAAATCTTCTTCTGCTCTTTTAATTTTTTCAAGAATCAAATCTTTAAATTCTTTAAGCTCTTTGTTTGTGTAAGTATTTTTATTTGCCATAGTTCCTAATTTTTTATTATTTTAACTGTTACGGTTATCGAATTAATTAGTTCTATTATTTCTCCATTGAAACTTTCATCTTTAATAAAACTTAATGTATCTGCTAGAGTTTCATTACAAATATAATCTAAATTATTGTTAATGGCGCTTGTTATTGCTTCATTTTTTTCAACCATAATATTTACCTTGTCAGTTACTTCAAAACCGCTATCTTTTCTGAGGTTTTGTATACGATTTATAAATTCTCTAGCCAATCCTTCTTCCTTTAATTTTTCTGATAGCGTAATATCCAAAGCAACCGTTACACCATTGTTTGTTGCAACACTAAAACCAGGAATATCTGCAGAGGTTATTTCTACATCTGATAAGTCAATTGTAATTTCATTAGAAATTTTATGAGTACCATTTTTTTCAATATTTTGAATGTCCTCAGCAGAAAATCGTCCAACTTTAGAGGCAATTAACTTCATATCTTTTCCAAATTTAGGACCAAGAGTTTTAAAATTAGGCTTTATTTTCTTTGTTAAAATAGTAGAGTTTTCATCTAAAAATGTAATTTCCTTTACATTTATTTCGCTTTGGATAATTCCAGAAACTTCCTGAATATCAGTTTTCATTTTTCTATCTAAAATTGGAATCATAATTTTTTGGAGTGGTTGCCGAACTCTTAATTTCTCTTTTTTTCTTAGGGACAAGGCTAAAGATGTAATGTTTTGAGCCAAGTCCATTCGTCTTTCCAAATCAGTATCAATTACTGATTTTTCAGAAACTGGAAAATCAACTAAATGCACAGAATTAACAGTATGCCTTTTACTGATATTATTCAAGTCTTGAAACAAACGATCCATAAAGAATGGGGCGATAGGTGAGGCAAGTAAAGCTACTTTTTCCAGGCACTCAAAAAGCGTTTGATAAGCCGAAACTTTCTCAGTATTATACTCTCCTTTCCAAAAGCGTCTTCTACTCAATCGAACATGCCAATTACTCAATTTAGTTATCACAAAATCCTGAATTAAACGAGCAACTCTTGTTGGTTCATAGTCTTCATAATTGCCTTCAACTTCCTTTATTAAAGTGTTTAACTCTGATAAAATCCATCTATCCAACTCTGTTCTTTCATTTAAAGGAACATCATCTTCCAAGTAGTTGAAGCCATCAATATTTGCGTAAAGCGCAAAGAAAGAGTAAGTATTATACAATGTACCAAAGAATTTCCTTTGAACCTCAACAATCCCACTTTCATCAAACTTTAAATTATCCCATGGTTGAGCATTGGAAATCATGTACCATCTAGTAGCATCAGCACCATATTTGTCAATTGTCATAAAAGGATCCACTGCATTTCCTAGTCGCTTGGACATTTTATTCCCATTCTTGTCCAGAACTAATCCGTTAGAAATTACATTTTTATAAGCAACAGAATCAAAAAGCATAGTGGAGATTGCATGCAAAGTAAAGAACCAACCTCTTGTTTGATCAACTCCCTCAGCAATAAAATCAGCAGGATAGTTTTGTTCAAATATTTCTTTATTTTCAAAAGGATAATGCAATTGAGCATAAGGCATTGAGCCAGAATCAAACCAAACATCTATCAAGTCAAGCTCTCTTTTCATTGGATTTCCATCCTTAGAAACTAAAATTATATCATCAACATAAGGTCTGTGCAAATCAAAAGAATTATAGTTTTCTTCTGACATATCCCCAACAACAAAATCAGCTAAAGGATTAGTTGTCATAATTTCTGCAGCAATTGATTTTTCAATTTCTGATTTTAGTTCTTCTATCGAACTAATACAAATCTCTTCATCTCCATCTTCTGTTCTCCAAATTGGAATAGGAATTCCCCAAAACCTTGATCGAGATAAATTCCAGTCCACTAAATTTTCTAACCATTTACCAAACCTTCCTTCACCAGTTGACTTTGGCTTCCAATTAATTGTTTTGTTAAGCTCTAACATTCTATCCTTATAGTCAGTAGTTTTTACAAACCAACTATCCATTGGATAATATAGGATTGGTTTGTCTGTACGCCAACAATGAGGGTAAGAGTGTTCGTATTTTTCTGATTTGAAACAGAGGTTTTCTCCTTTTAATTTGATGACAATTTGTACATCAACAGAAAGTTTTGGCTTTTCATCCTCATCAGTATAAAATTCATCTTTTACATACATTCCAGCAAAATCAGTAACTTCATCAACAAATTTTCCTTGCTTGTTTACTAGTGTTAAACTACCAATTCCATTTTGCTTACAAGCCCTATTGTCATCTGCCCCAAAACTTGGTGCTAAATGCACAATTCCAGTACCATCTTCAGTAGTTACAAAGTCTCCTAAAATAATTTTAAAAGCATCACCATCTTCTGGCTGAGCGTAAGGTAAGAGTTGTTCGTACCTTAATCCTGATAATTCATCCCCTTTAAACTCTGAGATGATATTAAATGGTAAATTCTTTTTCCCAACTACATAATCCTCAAACTTTAGTTCAGCATTTTCACTTGTAAAGTATTTTTCTGATAAATCTTTTGCTACAATTACGGTTATAGGTTTCCCTGTATATTGGTTTAATGTTTCAACCAAAAGGTAATCAATTTTTTTTCCAACAGCTAGTGCAGTATTGGAGGGTAAAGTCCATGGAGTTGTTGTCCATGCTAAGCAATAGATATCATTTTTAGTCTGGTTAAATAAGAAGTCTGTATTTTCATTCTTTACTAATTTGAATTGCGCTATTGCTGAAGTATCTTTCACATCACGATAGCAACCAGGCTGATTAAGCTCATGGGTACTTAATCCTGTTCCTGCTTTTGGCGAAAAAGGCTGGATAGTATGCCCCTTATAAAGCAAGTCTTTTGAGTGCATTTTTCCAAGTAACCACCAAACACTTTCAATGTATTTGTTATCATAAGTTACATAAGGATTTTGCATATCCACCCAATAACCCATTTCTTCAGTAATATCTTCCCAGCTACCTTTGTATTTCATTACATTGGTACGGCAAGCCTTATTATAATCCTCAATTGATATTGTTGATCCAATATCTTCTTTTGTAATTCCTAGTTCTTTTTCTACTCCAAGTTCAACAGGAAGTCCGTGAGTATCCCATCCTGCTTTTCGGTTTACTTGAAAACCTTGTAGCGTTTTATAGCGACAAAATAAATCCTTAATTGTACGGGCAATTACATGGTGTATTCCTGGCATTCCATTTGCTGATGGAGGACCTTCATAAAAAGTAAAAGTAGGATTTCCTTTTCTGCTTTCAATACTCTTATTAAAAACATCAGATTTTCTCCAATTTTCTAACACTTCTTTATGTGTGTTAGACAAACTTAACCTTTTATATTCCTTGAATTTGCTCATGTTTATTGTTTAATATAATGTGTGCAAAGATACTTTTTGATTATTAAATATAACGATTGATTTTCCTACTTTTAATTTGAGATGAAATCATTACCAAAAAGTAAGGAATTTCCTTTAAGTTTGCCATCAGGTTTTGGGGGTATAGCTCAGTTGGCTAGAGTGCTTGCATGGCATGCAAGAAGTCGTGGGTTCGAATCCCACTATCTCCACTAAATAAAACAGAAAAGACACCTAAAGAAATGCGTGAAGACTTATTACTTTTTAACTCCATAGTAGAGGAGCTTCTAAAACAGGAGCAAGAAAACCCTGTATCTATTCCAATTAAAGCTAAGGAACTTTACAATAAACTTGATCTTTCCCTAGCAGATGACCCTTGTATAAATGAGGAATTTACAAAAGTGCTAAAAGATTTAGTTTCGAAAACCCCACGAACGGCAAGTAATAGATTTTTTAATCAGCTTTGGGGAGGGAGAAATAGCAAAGCGGTATTAGGAGATTTATTAGCTGTAATGTTAAATACAAGTATGGCAACTTACAAAGTTGCAGGTCCTCAAATTGGCATTGAAAAAGAAATTATAGCACAAATTTGTAAACTTATTGGTTATAATAATAATTCAGATGGCACTTTTCCTGTTGGAGGTTCTATGGGTAATTTTATGGCCTTAATAATGGCTAGAGATAAAAAAGATTTAGAAATTAGAAATAACGGATTAAGTAAAAAGATGATTGCTTACACATCATCAGAATCACATTATTCTAATGCCAAAAATATGTCATTTTCAGGGCTTGGCAGACACAATTTACATTATATAAATTGTAATGAAAAAGGCGAAATGATTCCAAAAAATTTGGAAGAAAAAATAAAAGAGGATATTGCTAATGGATTTGTTCCATTTTATGTAAACGCAACAGCTGGAACAACAGTTTTGGGTGCTTTTGATCCTGTAAAAGAGCTAAGTAATATATGTAAAAAATATAAGATTTGGCTACATGTAGATGGAGCTTATCAAGGAGCAGTTATTTTTAGCTCAAAATATAAACACTTATTAGAAGGGATAGAAAATTCAGATTCTTTTAGTTTTAATGCTCACAAAATGCTTGGAACACCACTAACCTGCTCTATTTTACTGATAAAAGATAAAAAGCACCTTTTTAATTCATTTAATAATACTGCTGATTATTTGTATCAAACTGATTTGGATGATTATAATTTAGGGAAAACTTCTTTTCAATGTGGTAGAAGAAATGATGCTTTAAAGTTTTGGACGCTTTGGAAAGCTGTAGGAACAAATGGATTGGCTAATATTGTTGAGCACCTTTTTGAAACTTCAAAAATAGCAAGAAATTATGTGAGAAATAATTCAAATTATACTCTGTATAGTTTTAATAACTCCTTATCGGTGTGTTTTAACTATAAAGATTATGATGCAATAGATTTATGTACAAAATTATACGAATCACAAAAATTATTAGTAGGCTATGGATCTTTTAAAGGAGAGGCGTTTGTCCGATTGGTTACTATAAATGCCGAAAATAAAGAAACAGACATATTGAATTTCTTTAATATATTAGAAGACTTTGTTAGGAAAAATGAAAACTTAATAAGGAAGAAAAAGTGAAAAAAAGAGTAAGCATAACATCAGTTTTTATTTTTCTTACTCACTTTCTTTATGCTCAATCTGCCGACAATTTAATGAATGAGATTAGATTAGTTAGCACCTCAGAATTTGTTCGTTTGGATTGGGAAATATTGGCTGGAAATACTTGTTTTGGAATTGATATTGAACGCTCAACAGATAAAAAAAACTTTACACAAATCGGACATATTGCAGGGACTTGTGGCGGAGTAGATATTGAACCTTATTTTTTTATTGATAGCTTTCCTGTAAAAAATGTAGAAAATTGTTATAGAGTAATATTGGGTTTGCAGGGCAATTCATCTGCAAAATGTTTAGAGTATTTAGAATTCAAAAATGGATATCACATAAGAATAAATGCAAAGCAAATAAGTTTTATTTTTGAAGATTCTTACGCTAAAGAAGATATTTCTTTTTTTGATATTGCTGGAAAAAAAGTTGTTTCAGAAACAATAAATGGTACTACTTTCAATTTAGATGTAAATAGCTTTCCAACAGGAATTTACTTTTTTAAATTAAGGGATTTAAGCGATACAAAGTTTTTTATCCCTTAGTTTAAAGCGTCTAAAATAGCATTTACAGAGGAGCGTTTTTTGTAGTTCGGATCAAAATGTCTCCAAATAATAATACCCTCTTTATTAATTACAAAAGTTGCAGGAATGGGTAATTGTTCACTATCATCAGTTTGTGCATTTTTTAAATCTGCACGCAATAATTTATTATACATAAATAGTTGCATTTTAGTTGGATTAAAAATCACATCAAAGGCCTTTGCTATTTTATAATCTTCATCATACAGCAAAGTAAATTCTGCCTTTGTTTTCTTTTGTGTTTTTAGTAGAAATTCTGATTTCTCAGGAGAAATTGCAATTACAGTAGCTCCTTTTTCATAAATCAATTCTAATGAGTCCTGTAAATTACTAAGATGTTTATTGCAAATAGGGCACCATTGTCCTCTATAAAAAATTATTACAACAGCTCCTTTTTGTAATTCTGTTTCTAATGAAAATTCTTTCCCATTTTGGTCTTTAGCTGTGAAGAATGGGGCTTTTTCGCCTACTTTTAATCCGTTTAAATCTTTTGCAGTTTGTGCCATAATAAAATTATTTAAGGTTATTAGTAAAATAAGAATGGAGATAATATTTTTCATAAATTAATAAATAAGTAACTTTTCAGTTATTTTTAGCTCATTTAGTTTTATAATATAAGTTCCTTTTGAGAGAAATCTTACATCTATATTAATGTTTTTCTCAGAAATATTTTTTGCAGAAAAAACTTCCCCCCCAAGAGTATTTAAGATTGTAATATTCTTTAAGTTTGAAGATGCTTTAATTTGAAAATTTCCGTTTGATGGATTTGGAAAAATAGTGTAATCATTTTCGCTTTCTTTAATGGAAGTGATAGTGTTTGACCACTCTAATTTATAGATTTTATTTGTTACTTCTTGGTTTAAAATCATACCTCCAGCAATGTATTTTACACTATCATTTACATTTGCGATACCTCTTAAATCCATAGGAATAATTGCAGAGTTTGTAAGCCAACTACTAGTTTGAAAATCAAAATATAAATCACGATTAATTGTTGGAACGCCACCACTTCCATTATAAGCAATTCCATTAAAATTATAAGTAATTCCGCTTCCTCCAATCCAATGAATTTGATTATTTACTCTCGTACAAGCCATTCTGTAACCTTTAATTTGACTCTCAGGAATTTCAAAACTCCAAGAAATATCAGTAGGATTATTAGGATTTATAACTCCTTTTCTTAATTGATTTTGAACATTAAATGCCCCTACCATAGATGCTCCCCCAAAGTAATAAATAGTATCCCCTATAATAGTTCCAGAGGCTCCAAAAGATTTATAATTATTATTATTTGGAGTGGGGCTTGCTGCAGTCCAACTATCCAAAAACGGATTGTAAAGCTGAACATTTGGCACATTTCCATTGTTACTCCATCCTGTTATAATATAAATTAAACTATCTTTCCAAACTGCTTGCACATGGTCATCAATAGCAATAGGGATATCAGTTCCATCAGTAAGGAAAGCATTTGTATTAATATTATATCTATGAATTTTATTAGAAGAAACCTCACTGCCATTTGCACTTACATGATAGCCCCCAATAATATAAATCACACTATCAATTCTACTTGCTGCAGCTGCAATTTTCCCTTGTGAATCGGGCAAATCAGGAGTTTGTAAAACTGTTCCTGTTTGAATATTGTAGCGATAAGATTTTAAGTGAATTCCTGAATAAATTTTTGTACTATCAATTCCTCCAAATGAGAATAAATAAGGATTCCCATTAATAAATCCCTCACAAACTGCATTATTGGCTACTTTTACAGGGAGATTCCCAACTTCAGTAATTTGAAAATTCTGGGCAAAAATAGAATTAGTGAAGATAAAAAATAATAAAATTATTTTTTTCATTAAATTAGTAATTATATCCCTTTCCAGAATCCTGCTCAATATCCACTCCTAAACTTAAAACTATTCTGTTAACAAAATTAAAATAAGCAATAACGAGTGTTGCGTCTAAAATTGCAGCATCACTCAAACCAACACATTTTAGCAAAATAGTTTGGTCATTTTCTTTTGCTTCAAAGGGTGATATAGTTAGAGTTCTTGCATAATGACAAAGTGCTATTTCTTTTTCAGATAAATCTATTTTGTTAAAATCTTTTTTGAAAAGAGCAATCTTTTCATCATTTTTCCAATAATTATTAAGTGCTTCAGCATGATGAATTTGGCAGTATTCACAATTATTATTTTTTGAAACTACTACTGCTATCATTTCTCTTTCAGCTCTACTAAGTTCGCTTTTTGAGAACATAATTTCTAGGTAGAGTTCCATGTGTTTTACAATGCTTTTTGGGCGTAAGCTTTGTATTTTATGTACCTCAGCAAGTTTTCCTCTTTTATTTACTAAATCATCATAAATATCTTTTAAAACCCCTTCAGCATTTTCATGTTCTATTACTTTAATTCTTGGCATAAGTTTGCTTTTTAAATACTTTTAATAATCATTAATTTTTCTCTAGTCATTTCATGCATAGAACACTGTATTCCTCTCATTCCAATTCCTGGCAAAAATAGTTATAGGAATATACCATTCCATATTTCGAATTGTTTATTTAGTAGTAACTCCCCAAATGAGTATTTAAAACTGGGCTTTTACAGTTACTTTAATATTTTCAGCTACATTGTTGGCTTTTTTCTTGCTAGTTGGTTTCCCTACTCCATAGTCAAAAATTCCTTTTACAATAAATACAGATGTAGTTGTAATTTTTCCATTAGCAATTGAAATCGTTCCTTTTTCAGTAATTGATTTTGTAACAGCTCTAATGGTTAAATCGCCACTAACAGTTACAGTATATTCTCCATCTTTAGTAAAATCAACTTTCGATAAATCATCAATCTTTCCTTTAAATTTTATTTTTGGGAACTGCTTAGAGTCCATAAAATTTGAATTATTGAAATGCCTTTGCATCATTGATTTTTTAAACTCAAAACCTTGTACAGGAATTGAAAAAAGCATCTCTCCAGTTTCGGTATTTATAGATGTCATTGTTACATAATTATCAGCTGAAATATCTTCAGCTACTGTGCTGGAAAAGATATTTACATGTGCTGTTTTTGTGATTTGCTTTTGTGCAAAAACTCCAGTTGACACTAAAAGTGCCATTGCTAAGATGTTTAATTTTTTAATTGTTTTCATTTTTAATTGTTTTTATTTAGTTATTAATTATTGCGCATTGCTCCATTATTACATCAATGTATTCTTCAAAATCCTCATCATATTCAGCTCCTGAACGAATAACCCCTTTTACTTTTAGAGTAGAGCCAATTGTAAGTTCTAATTTTTCAGTAAAAGCACATTGTACCCCTACTTCTTGATTATTATTTTTTAAGATTACATAAGTTTCTCCTTTTGCATTTTCCCCAGTTTCAACAATTTCTCCAACTACAATTCCCACTTTAGAATCGCCATCTTCCGAAAGATAAGTATTGTTTGCTAAATTTTTATCATTAATAAATTCAAAAGCCAATGCAGAGGCATTAATTGTAAATTCAGCATCAATGTTTTGTGCGTTTCTATGCGGGGCATTAAATATATATAAAACTGTTGCTCCTCCAATTAAAATTCCTGCTACTATAATTCTGATAATCCATTTTTTCATCTTTTAAACTTATATTATTATTTCTGAACTAATAGTCGGCTTTAATTTAAAACCTGACAGATTTATACAAATTTTATGATTTATTCTTTAAAACATTACTTAAATTATTCTTAAAATCTTCAGAAAGAAGTGTTTTATTCTTCTTTTGGCTTCTCTGAAGAAACTCATCTAACTTAACGGAGTGATGTTTATAGGCACTACAGGACTTACAAATAAATAAATGAAAAAATAATTGAATACGCTCAGTCAACATGATAGAAAAGAGTGCTTTCTTTTCTGTTAACTCGCTTGCTTTTTGACAAGATAGCAATAATTGGATCATTATTTTTTTCATCATGAGTTAAACCATTTTGTTTCTAAACATCCTCTTAATTTTAATTTTGCTCTGTGTAGCACTTGCCAATAATTAGTCGAACTAATTCCTAATTCCTGACAAATTTCTGTTCCTTTTCTATTTTGTAGGTATTTATATTGAAGTGTTGTTTTCCAAATACTAGGTAAGTTATTAATGCAAAGAGCTAATACTTTTTGAAAATCTTCTTTATCCAAAAGGTGTGTATCTAACTCTCCCCAATCTAAAGGATTGTTCTCATCTTTCCATTTTCCAGGCACTTCAAAAAAACAATTAATCACTTTTTCATTCTCTAAATCTGATTGGGTAATCATAATTTCCTTCTTGTTTTTTCTGTAGTAATCAATGATTTTATTGTTGAGTATGGAAAATAGCCAAGTTTTAGCACTACTTTTTTCGTTAAAGTTGTCAATTGATTTTAATGCAGAAAAAAAAGTTTCTTGTATTAAATCTTCAGCTACTTCCTGTTTGGAAGTTTTATAATACGCCCAATGATATAAGTCATCACTATATAGCTTTACCCATTCTGCAACATTGCTCATTTAAATTATTTTAGGAGGTAAAGATAGTGATTTAAAAAAAGAAGAAATGGGGAAACCACTTATTAAAAACCCTTATCGAATTATATTGATGTAACCAAAATCTTGATGTTTCCAACCCTCAAAATCTTTGAAATAAATTTCATAAACATAAGTATCCATTGGCAACTCTTTGCCGCTTTCCCTGTGGTTTCCATCCCATCCATTATCACAATCTAAATCATGAATATTGTTGGTTGAGAAAATCAGTTCCCCAATACGGTTAAACACATTAAAAGTAAAAGTTTCTTCCCTTATTGCGTGATAGCTAATGCAGAATCTATCGTTTATTCCATCTAAGTCAGGCGTGAAAGAATTTGGAATATAAAGCCAATATTCATCTTTAACCCAAAGCTGATTAAAGGTAGTGTCTGTACAAGTATTCTTATCTGTTACAATCATTGTTATTTGGTATAACCCTACAGAATCGGCATACAAATGATATGGATTGGAACTTAAACTATCAAAGGAATTGTCCCCAAAATTCCACATCCAATTTACAATATTTCCTGTTGATTTATCTATAAAATGAGCTCTTGGATAATTAATAGTAAGAACATCTGGGCTAATGTTAAATTGTGCTATTGGAGGCGTGTTTTCTATTACAAAAGCTGAGCCAGAGGTTATTCCAACTCCTGTAGCATCTGAATAAGATAGAAGTGTATATTCTCCAGCTTTTTTAGTATAAATAATGTAGGGGTCATCAGTAGTTGTAATTGGGGCTTGCGCTACTCCATCAATTTCATATACAAAAGTAAAGGGCGCAATTCCATTAAAATCAACTAACACCTGCGCTAAATCATTTTCATTTGCACAAAGGGTATCTCCGCCACCAATAAAAGAAGTAATTGTTGGTTTTAGTAAAATATGAAGCCGAATAGTATCCGGATAATTAGCGTAAAAACTCACTTGCTCAGTATTAGCGTTTGGTAAAATTGAACTACTATCGGTCTGCCAATAATCAAAGTAATACAAAGGATCGATAGTTGGTGTAAGTAAAACAGTATCGCCAAGCACATAAGTTTCAGTAGCAGGGAAAGCATTCAAAACTGTACCATTTGCATCAATAGTTGTATTTGTTCCATTGGGAATTACTTGATATACTACATCTCGGTATTCCACAGGAGGCGTGAAATGTGCAGTTACAGTTACATTCCCTAATAAATTTAAAGCCAGAGTATCCACTAAAGAATCATATACATAGGTATTAACAGGGTCAACTTCCCAATAATAAAAAGTACCACTTTTTACTTCAAAAGGAAGCGTAACACCTCCAAAATATTGCCCAGTCCAACCAGAATTATTTTGGTCAATTGTAATTCCACTCATTTTCACCTCTCCAATTCCATTAATAATTACCGTTACATTATAAGGACCAGAAAGTTGCGGATAACAAGGGTTAACAAATGAAGCATTTATAGCACTACATCTTTGATTTATAAAATCTCTTAAATCCTGTACATTTTGCTGCCAATCGGCATAAGTACCACCTCCCCATTTATTTATTTGTCCTTGCATCTCAGGGTCAATTATATTTATCATGCTATCTAAAAAAGATATCATATAAGTGCAGGAAAAATAAGTGTTTGACATATCCGACCACCTATTAATGTAGTCATCAAAAAACTCTTGATTAGTTAGCATTTCATTCCAAATAGGAACATGCCCTTGATTTCCAGGGTCATTCAAACTACTAGGATCACAAGGGTCGGCAGCAGGAGATGTATTTGGCACACCAGTATAATTAATATAATGTCCAAAAGTAGCGTCCATATCCCAAAGAGTGTAACGCCATTTTTTCTTGTCGCCATTAGGATCCATTCCTCTCCACCAAGAAGTATTCCAATTGAGCCAATCCATACAAACGGTATACATATTTAGTAGGAAATAATCTATCAAACTACCTGTATTGTATTGACTTTTAGCGATATTATAATTTGCTTGATTGGACATAGGATTACCAAGAACAAAATTCTTGAATGTATCCCAATCATTTTGAGCGGCCGGGCCTCCGTATTCTGACCAAGTACCACCCCAAGTTTTTAAATATTGCAAGTTGTTTTTATCTTGATCGTAATAATAATCAGTAAAATCATGATCATCTACTTTTTCTCTTATTTCATACACCCCCCAATAATCGCCATTTAAATAAACAATGCATGGAGCGTAAGAGCGTTCATCCATTCTCAAATCAGCAGCTTGTGATAGAGCATGAACATAACCATCTCTAATATGAGCACCATCTTCAAAAGAAAAATTATCATTTGCAGCTGCTTTTATTATTAATCTTTGAAATTTAGTTCTACTTTTATTTGGGAAAATTTGATCTTTAATAGCATAATTATAGCCAAATTGATCTCTAGTAATAAAATCAAAACCCCTTTGATTATAAGCCCAAGAATCATTTCCGTGCTTATTGTACTCTCCTGTAGCTTCATCAATAAGTTGCCCAGTAGCATCAAAATATTCAAATGTGCCTTGTGGACTGATAAAACCATTTCCATTTAATAAATTATCTACTTGATCTCCAGCAATGGAAATTATTGGAATAGTGTGTGTACTGTTTATAAAATAGGTATTGTAGGTAATAAAACTTTGAGGGATATTTGCAGTGGAACTATAAGCTACTGCTTTTACTACTTGTGTTGAGCCGACTGTAATTGGTCCAGTATATTGGGTTGCAGTATTATCTGGAAAGTCGCCATTTGTGGTATAATAAATTGTAATATTAGGATCGGGAGAAGTAATACTTAAAGAAATAGAAGCCCCATAATACCCTGAATTTAAAGAAAAAACAGGAGTGTTAGCATATTCCTGCATTGCCCCAATATTATTATTTCCTGGAGTTGGCGTTTGAAAAACACTCCATGAATTTACTCCATTTGTAGTTCTTCCTCTACTATCTCCTTTTTGATTAGGAATAACAGTTAAAGAATCAATTACAGTTGTTCCACTATTATCGGTTAAAATAATTTTTTCATTGCCTTTGGTTTGGGTCAGCTTAAAATTGCTGTGTGCATTTCCCCCTATTATTTCATCTCTTCCTGAACAATAAACTAAAATAGAGTTCCCAGCAGGTACAATAAAAGAAGAAGGAAACTGCCACTTGGTAAGATTTGTAGCTTTGTCTGAGAGATACCAACCATTTAAATCTACATTTACCCCTGTTGTGTTATAAATTTCTATCCAATCCTCATACTCTCCATAATTATCCTGAAAGCTATCGTAATTAGCAGCAGAGTATTCGTTTATTACCACTTGACTTTTTACTAACAAAAAAGCTAAAAAGCACAGTAAAAACAAAAGATATTTTTTCATCTGAAATTTATTTATGCCACAAAGATAATACAAACTGAAAGAAACTTCTAATAAGCAAAATAAAATCTTATGTGTCCAAACAAATGGATTAGCATAAAAATCATAACAAAAAGTTTAATAATTTATGTTATTTTGCAAAGTCAAAAACATTTTATTATTCGAACCCATATTAAATTGAGAAATACAGATTTTATTATTCCATTGGCTTGGCCAGAATCTTTAGTAGAATCAGCTGGAGGATGGTACGATTTTGTTACAAGAACTTTTGGAATCACAAAAAATGGGAAATATAGAGCTGGACATTCTGCTCTTTTACTTGTAAATTCAGAAAACGGTAAGATTTTTTATTTTGATTATGGGAGATATCATACCCCAAATGGCTTTGGAAGAGTGCGAGATGAAATAACGGATCATGAATTAAAAATAAAAAATATTGCTGATTGTAAAAATGGCATAATCAAAAATATTGAGGCAATATTATTGGAGATTGCAAAGAATAAATCTAATCATGGAGAAGGGGTAATGTATGCTTCAATTTTGGCAGAAGTAGATTTTAAAAGAGGATACGAATATGCAAAGAAAACACAAAATAGAGGAGCAATTCCTTATGGGCCATTTATTAAAAATGGTACAAATTGCTCTCGTTTTGTCGCATCTATAATGCAAGCCACAAAACCTTCTTTAATAAAGAAACTCAGATTAAAATATCCTTTTTGTATTTCGCCCTCTCCAAAAAGAAATGTAGGAATTGCTAATCCTAATTATTATATTGTAGATAATGAGAGCTGTGAAGAAATAAATAGAAATGCTGTAAAAGCATATCTTAAAAGTATTGAAAAATGAAAGGAAGAACATTAGCACCAAAAAAAGCAGAAAAAATTCCTAGTAGTGCTCAATGGCTTGGAGGAATAGGAGCTGGCTCATGGTTTTCTTTAGAAAAAGAGGGTTCTGTTTTTAGAATTAGAAGATTTTCTGAATATGGAGATTTGGAATGTGAAGGTCTATTTGATGTAAACTCTTCAGATTTTGACTCTACAAAGCCATTTGAGTTTACTTATTTATCACATTGTAATAAGTGCAACATTATTCAAAATGGAACAGAATATAAATTCAATTTAATAAATTATGAAGATTAAAATGTATGGTGCTGATTGGTGCCCAGATTGTAGAAACGCTAAAAGTTTTTTAGAATCAAAAGGAGTAAAATTTGAATACATTATTATTACAGATAATGATGATGCTATTGAGTTTCTGGAAAGAGTAAATAATGGCAAAAGAATCATTCCAACACTTGTAGTGGACGGAGAAACTCACACAAATCCAGGAATTAACGGATTAATGAAGATATTAGAGAATAAAGCTTAATTTTGCACCCTCAAAATCTACTAAATGAGCGACTCAATTAAGCACGAATGTGGTGTAGCAATGTTAAGATTGCTAAAACCTTTAGAATTTTACCAAAAGAAATACGGAACATCTTTTTACGGCTTAAACAAGATGTATTTATTGATGGAAAAACAGCATAATAGAGGACAAGATGGTGTTGGTATTGCAAATGTAAAGTTAGATGTTAATCCTGGAAAAAGATACATAAGTAGAAAAAGATCAATTGATGCAAACCCGATTCAAGATGTGTTTAAGCAAGTAAATAAAAGGTTTGTTGAGTTGGAAGAAAACGACCCTAAAAAGTTAACAGATGTACAGTGGATGAAGGAAAATTTGCCCTTTACTGGGGAACTCTTTTTAGGACACTTAAGATACGGTACTTTTGGCGGAAATACCATAGAGCAATGCCATCCTTTTTTAAGACAAAACAACTGGAAAACAAGGAATTTAGTACTTGCAGGAAACTTCAACATGACAAATGTTGACGAACTTTTTCAGCAATTAGTAGATTTGGGTCAGCACCCAAAACAAATGGCTGATGTAGTAACTATTTTGGAAAAAATTGGACATTTTTTAGATGAAGCTAATGATGAAATTTACTACAAGCATAAAGATGAGTTTTCTAAAAAAGAGATTACAAAAGTAATTCAAGAGGAAATAAACATACAAGAGATACTTACGCAATCCGCTAAATATTGGGATGGAGGATATGTTATGTGTGGACTATTTGGACACGGAGATGCATTTGCACTTAGAGACCCAAATGCTATTAGACCAGCATACTATTATGCTGATGATGAGATTGTTGTAGTAGCATCAGAACGACCAGTAATACAAACTTCTTTTAATATTCAAATTGAAGATGTTAAAGAGATAAAAAGAGGACATGCTCTAATTATAAAAAAAGATGGTACCATTAAAGAGAAACAAGTAAGAGAACCTTTAGAAAGAAAGGCTTGTTCGTTTGAGCGTATTTATTTTTCAAGAGGAAATGATAAGGATATCTATAATGAAAGACTAGAATTAGGAAAAAGAATTTTCCCAAAGGTGTTAGAATCTATCGATTGTGATGTGAAAAATACTGTTTTTTCTTACATACCTAATACCGCTGAGGTGTCTTATTTTGGATTGCTAAAAGGCTGCCATGCTTACTTAAATGAAGTAAAAACCAAGAAGATTCAAGAACTAGGAAACAATCCTTGTCATGATGAAATAGCAAAAATAATGGAAATATCTCCAAGAGCAGAGAAGATTGCAATTAAGGATGCAAAACTTAGAACCTTTATTACTTCTGATGATAGTAGAGATGATTTGGTAGCTCATGTTTATGATGTAACTTATGGCACAGTAAAACCTACCGACAATCTAGTAATGATAGATGATAGTATTGTAAGGGGAACTACCTTAAAGCAATCTATTATTAGAATACTAGACCGATTAAACCCTAAGAAAATTGTAGTTGTTTCTTCAGCTCCACAAATTAGATATCCTGATTGTTATGGTATTGATATGTCAAAAATGGGTGATTTTATTGCTTTTAATGCAGCTATAGAATTATTGAAAGATACCAAGCAAGAAAATATTCTTACTGAGGCTTACGATAAATGCAAAGCACAAGCACATTTACCAAAAGAAGAAATGGTGAATTATGTACAGGAAATATATAAGCCATTTACTGCTGAGGAAATTTCAGCTAAGATAGGTGAATTACTAACCCCTGAAGGAACAAGTGCAAAGGTAGAAATTATCTACCAATCTATTTCTGATTTACACGCTTCTTGCCCTAACCACAAAGGAGATTGGTATTTTACAGGAAACTACCCAACTCCTGGAGGAGTGAAAGTGGTGAATAAGGCCTTTATGAACTACATAGAAGGAAATAATAAAAGGGCTTACTAAAAATTACAAGCAAATTTTTATAATAACGATTTGCAAAGCCACATAAAGATATATTAGAAAGTGCTGTGTTCAACTGATAAATGCAACACAGTAAATTAAAAACAACTTACACCACTTACTATAATACAAAATAAAAATAAAACACCCATTATTATCTTACAATTATTTATTATATTTGCCCTAATTATATAACAATTATGATATTTAAAAGAGACATATATACAGAACTTACCCTGTGGAAAAATAGAGATGACAGAAAGCCATTAATCTTAAGAGGAGCAAGGCAGGTTGGCAAAACAACAGTTGTTAATCATTTTTCTAAAAACTATAAGCAATACATTTATCTTAATTTAGAAAAAGAAAAAGATATTCAAATTTTCAATAATAATGATGATGTTAAAACAATTATTGAAAGTCTCTTTTTAAAATTTAACCTTACTGACAATTATAATGAAACCCTCCTGTTTATTGATGAAATTCAAGAATCATCAAAAGCGATTCATTTTTTAAGATATTTTTATGAGGAATATCCAAACCTGAGCATAATTTCCGCAGGCTCTTTATTAGAATTTGCATTTGAAAATGTAAATAGCCTTCCTGTTGGAAGAGTTGAATTTTTATACTTATCTCCATTATCCTTTCCTGAATTTTTGAATGCTATAAATCATAAAAATGCAACTACAGCACTCAATACAATACCCTTAAAAACAACCGCAAGCAATACACTTTTGGAACTTTTTAATACTTATGCAATTGTTGGAGGAATGCCAGAAATAATTAAAGAATATATTAAAAGCAACAGTTTTATTAATTTAAATAGGATTTATGAAAGCCTTTGGGAAACCTACAAACTAGATATAGAAAAATATGGGAAAAGTAAAACCAGTAAAAAAATAATAAAACATGTTATTAATACTGCTCCCTTTGAAGTTGACAAAAGAATAAAATTTCAAAATTTTGGAAATTCCAACTATAAATCTCGAGAAATTGGTGAGGCGTTAAGAAACTTAAATGATGCGAAAATTATACAACTAATATACCCAACCACTAACTTAGAACCACCAATACAAGAAAACCTAAAAAAATCACCAAGGTTACAATTTTTAGATACTGGAATACTAAACCATATACTTGGGATACAAAATGAAATGATACAACTAAAAGACCTCAACAACAGTTACAGAGGAGCAATAATACCACATTTAATTGCACAAGAACTAATTGCACTCCACTGCACAAAACTATACAAACCAAACTTTTGGGTAAGAGAAAAAAATCAAACCTCTTCAGAAGTTGATTTAGTAGTTAAGTTTGAAAATATAATTGTCCCAATTGAAATAAAATCAGGGAGTACAGGATCTCTTAAATCCTTGCATCAATTTATTGAAAGAAGCACACACCACTATGCGGTAAGAATGTATGCGGGAGAACTTAAAATAGAACAACTAAAAACTCCAAATGGAAAAGAATATATTTTACTCAATTTACCTTATTTTTTAGCAAGCCAACTACCAAAATACTTAAACTGGTTTATTAAAAAAAATAAACTATGTACGGAGGATTGTAAAATAGATATGAGTAGTTAGATAATAGATATGAGATTTAAAAAAAGCCAGACAAATGTCTGGCTTTTTTATTGCTATTCTATCATATTCTGATTAAAGTTTGAATTTTCAAAATTAGTTACTCTACTCATAAATTCAGATTCACTTAAACTTCTCCATTCAGACCAATCAGCATTCCTATATTCTGAAGTAGTATCTTTTTTATATTCAAATATCATCTCATTTTCATAATCTAAATACACCTCTCTAACATCTCTCAATTCCCAATCACTATCATATCCATCAGGATTATTTATTAAGTTACGGAAAAGTGGAGTTAAACCAAAAAAAGTAGAATATCTGTATTTCCAAGTATAATTATGGATTTCATTGTCAATTAGACCGTAAAATGATGTTCCATAACCATATGGATTTACAGTAGTATCACATGGACATGATATATAGTCTGTCCAATAACGGTATTTGGTTCCAATAAATTTCCTTCATACTGCCACCAAGTATAGTATCCTTTAGCATAAGCACTAGACATTGTTACTTGTTTTGAATATGCAGCAAAATTATAATACAATTCAATAACAGGATACCCAAGATCTATTGCTTTTCTTATCTCAGAATAATTTTCTAAATCCTCATGATACTCCTCTAATTCAAGAAGTGTTAAGGATTCAGACTTATTCAAAACATGAGCACCTAAATAATTAATTTTTCCATTATATTCACTCCAAATATATCTTGACTCATCTTCTAGCGCTTCCTCTGCAACTTTCTTATAATCACAAGATTCTATTTTTTTAGGCCCACAACTTATTAGCATTAAAGTAATTGCTGCAAAAGTTAAAATTTGTTTTTTCATAATTAATTTGGTAAATTGTTAATGAATTCATCTATAGTATTAAGTTCTGTTTTTAAATCACTTGGTTCAAATTTTTCTCTGTGTGGAAAATTAGGATCAGTATTATTTCCAATATGATTGTATCCGTTTTCACGAATATAGTAAAGTATTTCCAATTGTTTTTTACTTCTCTGCAACTTAGATTTAACAACTTTATAGTCTAATCTAAATTTAAACAGTTTTGTAGCATATATTATTGAAATTAATATAAGTACTGTATGTAATAAAATAGGGATTATTTCTAAATATTCTTTCATTATATATTATTATTTAATATATTAATTGCACTGAGATTTAATAACCAGCAAGCAATAAAGGTTACAATAGCCCACTCCCATCCTGCACCTTCTAGTGCAACTCTTGCCCAAAAAAGGGCTAAGCCTAAAGCTAAGATGTTTTTCCCTAGCTTATTTGAATAGACTAATGCCATTAACACAATAAATGAAGCAAAGCCTAATAGTACACTTACAAAATCCCCAATTAAAAAAGCAACAAACAATGCTTGTATACCAAAAACGCCAAGAGGGAATGTATCCCCCTCTGAGCGATTTACGCCTTTTCTAATGTCATCTGGTGTTGCCATCTTAAGACCCGCCAGGAGAATTGTAACAACAAGAAGATGAACAATAGCTCCCTTGCCCACTTTTCACTTTCACACAACTCCTAAATGCACCAGAGTAACCTTTCCCAGTAAATGAATCACCACAGCCATAACACTTATGAGATTCACTACAACTACTTAAACTAAAAATAGCCCCAACAACTAATAAATAAAATAATTTCTTTTTCATAGTTTATAAATTTTAAAATTCGCCTACTCTAAAAATTTTGGTTTTCGGCTTTCCCATTTTATTTCACTGCAATATTAACACCAATATAATTCTCAAAAAATAGCTAACCGGTGAGCAGTATGTTATTGTCGGTGGAAATT
>JACKQG010001909.1_pt1 | contig 28091 bp, 15 predicted proteins | sample 8237621 | NCBI WGS metagenome assembly JACKQG01 (sample SAMN15677084, study PRJNA649215) | marine metagenome | biome: marine; feature: Black Sea; material: saline water; isolation source: suspended particulate matter (SPM) from the Black Sea western gyre | collected 2013-06-09/2013-06-10 | depth... | reverse complement strand
CCACTTAGGCAAGTTGAATTGAGTTGGTACCAAACGATAGAGGTAGAAGTGAATAGAGCAACTTATCTGATATGCATCGCCTGTGCGATGCCACTATTTGCACAGACAGAAGTAACCATACCAGATACACTGAGCGGACAAGAATTTCATTTGGTTCTTCAGAATGGAAACTTCCAATTCCAGGAAGGAATTGATTCCGAGACCATGGGTGTCAATGGGCCTGTACTTGGTCCCACCCTTATTATGGAACAGGGCCAATTCGCGGATATTTCCGTGGAGAACCAATTGGGTGAGCCAACTACAATTCACTGGCATGGGCTGCACGTTTCTGCAGAGAATGATGGCGGACCACATACAGTTATTCATCCTGGCGAAACCTGGAATCCCCAATTTACGGTCTTGGACAAGGCGGGTACATACTGGTATCATCCACATCTCCATGAACATACTGATGAGCATGTTTCGAAGGGACTATCGGGATTTATTATTGTTAAGGATGACGAGGAAGCAGCATTAGAACTGCCAAGAACCTATGGGGTTGATGATTTCCCCCTAGTTATTCAAACAAAATCAATAAATCCAACAGGGGAGATAGTTGCTCATACTAACTCTGATACAGAATTGATGGTTAACGCTGTCATGGACCCAAGATTAGTAGTCCCAGAGCAAGTCGTTCGATTTCGACTGTTGAATGGATCCTCCCAGCGAGTGTTTAATTTTGGCTTGTCAAATAATCAGAGCTTTCACATGATTGCTTCAGATGGAGGATTGTTGAATGTTTCTGTAGAGCTGACTCGATTAATGTTGGCTCCAGGCGAACGAGCTGAAATACTGGTTGATTTTGCTCTAACCACAGGGTCTACCACATCACTACTGAGCTATGCTGCTGAGTTACAAAACGGCATTTATGGTGCAGCTCAACCGGGAATGATGTCCATGCAGTCATTAGATGGATACAATCCCAATCCGCTTAATGGATCAGATTTTGAGGTCATGCGGTTTGAAATCGTGGATCCAACTGTGAATGCGGTCACAACAATTGTGTCGAATCTGGCTTCTGACACCCCGCTAACCGAAAGTGAGTCCGACATTACCCGGCAGTTCACTCTGACACCGGAAGTTATGGGTCCTAATTCAATAAATGGTGATTTTCTAATCAATGGATCGTACTTTGATATGGAAACGATCAATGAAGTTATTCCACTCAATAATATTGAGGTTTGGTCAATCACAAATCAGTCTCCCATTGCTCATCCCTTTCATATTCATGATGTTCAATTTTACGTCCTAGATAGAAATGGTGTCCCACCTGCTCCTACTGAGCAGGGCCGTAAAGATGTGGTGTTGGTGAAGCCAATGGAAACAGTCCGATTTATCACAAAATTTGAAGACTTTGCCAATCCAACTGTACCATTCATGTATCATTGCCACATGCTCACCCACGAGGATGCAGGCATGATGGGGCAGTTTATTGTCGTAGATCCTTTGGCGACGAATTCAAATTTGGCAGGACTCATCCCGACTGTAGTCACTCTTGGTCCTGCATATCCGAATCCGTTCAATCCAACCACCACCATCAGGTACGATCTTCCTACTCGATCCGCTGTGACACTTGGAGTTTACGATATCACTGGCAGAACCATCACAATTCTTGCTGATACACACCAGCCAGCAGGTGCTTACTCCATCCATTGGAACGGTACCAACGATTTAGGTAATCCAGTGAGTACAGGTATGTATTTCTGCCGACTTGAGGCTGGAGATTACAGCAAGACGATCAAGATGGTGTATTTGAAGTAGGAATTACGGTTTTAATCAATTCATGGAACCATTAGTGCAATATCATTTAATAAAACTGTGTCAAATTTAATGGCATGAAATGGCGTGATATGTCTCAACGTGTGGCGAAAATGACCAATCTCGATAATTTGTCGCACATAAAACATAATCAGTAATATCAAATAGTTAAGGTTGGTACCCGGGGCCGGAATCGAACCGGCACGGCTTTTAAGGCCGAGGGATTTTAAGTCCAAAATAACTCATTGATACATGGGATGCTACCATGTTTGTGACAAAATATTCAGACCAATAATTGATGGAGAGGTGAACATCATCAAATAGGATTGAATTCACCTTACCAAAGGTGTATTATGCACAATGATGAATAGTGATCTCAGTATCGAGCATATTAATAGAGTACTACGAGAGTATGAAATTGGACAATTTGTAAGTCTTGAAGAATTGTCTCCAGGTTTCGCCAACCGAAGTTTCAAATTAGAAACGGAGTCTGGACCATATTTATTCAGATGGGTGTTAGAAAAAGGTCTTGAGGATTTAAAACTAGAGCTGGATTTGCTAGAGCATCTTCGTGGATTTGAGTTTAAAACATCCTACCCAATTGCCAAGGGTGATGGAAGTTTTTTTACTGAACTTGCACCAGGCTACGCGGTAATCTATGATTTCATCACGGGTGTACATCCGGCACTATCAGAAGAGGCAGCAAGACAGATAGGGAGTTGTGTTGGCCAACTAAGTAATATTGCTCCACCAGTAAATTTTTCGAGGTCAAACACGATCAATATTGATACATGTCTGGAATTAGCTGAAATCCTTCAAAGCGCACCTGTGAAACTACCTGATATCTACAAATACTTCACCAGTGTGAGTGCAGTATTTAACGAACGGCTGACTGCTGATTTACCCCAAGGGCTCATCCATGCAGATGTGTTTCCAGACAATACAATATTCCAGGGAAATGCTCTCCGAGCAATTATTGATTTAGAAGAGGCGTGTACCGATACGCTACTTTTTGATCTGGCAATGGCGATCAATGGGTTTTGTTTTCCCAACAATGAGCTTTCCTATTCCTTCCTGGAATCATTTCTCAACGGTTACCTAGAGCATAGGCTTTTGAGTCCTGAAGAATGGGAAGCTTTGCCTACATATATCGCCTGGACAGCTCACGGAATGTTGAGTTGGCATTTGGAGAGATTGTCTCAAAATCATATGGAACGGCAGGAAGCGCGTGTCCGTGAGCTCATGACCAGGGTGGTGGATATTCTTAATAGGGAAGAGAGTGTCTCACAAAATATCTGTGTGATCAGAGAAACTTTTAAATAACAGTACTTTAACATTCTAACCTACAGCATAATTAACTGAGATAGTTGCCATTAGGCAATAATATATTGATAAATGCTACATTATAAATATTATTATGCAAACGATTGCATAAATATATTGACAAACATTTATGTACGAATTATAATTTATGCAAACGATTGCATAACCAAATTTGTGAAATAACACGGTTTGGAAAATTGGATGATCAGGATGAAACCCATTGTCCAGAATAATATCAATATAAGGAGAGGTAAAATGAGAATGAAGCTACTATTTGTTTTGGTGCTTATCCCCATCGTCTTTCTTTTCACCTATTGTGAAGAGGATGATCCAGAGGAAGTGCTGGAACCACCAGTGGTAACAAGCCTGTCAACCCCTAGCGCATATTCAGGTGAACCTGTTGTAATCACAGGTTCAGATTTCAATCCAACATTGAATATGAATTTAGTGGAACTTGCTGGCATAACTACTGCTGTAACTGAATCCGCTACCCCAAGTGCAGGTACAGAGACGACTCTCACATTTACCGTACCCACCATGAGTTTATCTGGTGAGACGATTGATGCCTACGTTTCTGTTCGTAATCTTGGATCAGATTTGGCCAGTGATAGCCTGGAATTATCTGTGAAACCAATCTTTAATGTAGACTCTGTTCCTGATTTGCCCAAAACCAAGGGTGGAATCGCCTTTGATGGTGAGGGCAAACTTTACGTACGTGGTCAGGATCCAGGCGATATCTATTTAATCGGTCCAAATGGTAACCAGAGATATTTTGGAAACACAGTCTGGGGTGAAGGTGAGATGATTGTAGGACCTGATGGTTACCTCTACGCAGCAGTTGTATGGGGAACATATGGTGTGATGAGACTCCCATTAGCAACTGGCGGTGATGGTGTCACATATGTTCCAGATACAGACATCGACAATCCTTTCTGTCTGGACTTTGACGAAGACGAAAACCTCTATGTTGGTACCGCAGACGGTGGGTTCTGGCGTCGCAACTCAGATGGCACTGTTACCCAGATACTCTCAGACAGGGGATGGGGAAGTCCAACCCGTTTGAATGGTGATTATGTCTATTGGTATACCAAGAGCGATTCTGGGAGTAACGGTCTGTTCCGAGCACCATTACCAGATGCTTCGACACAGGACACTATTGCTACCAGCAGCATTGAAACCATACTCCAAACAGAGGATTACACACCAAGTGGTCTCGCTGTAGATAGTTTTGGCAATGTCTATCTCATGGATGGATGGGGTGGGACTATGCTGGTTCGCATCACACCGAGTGGGGTCGTCGAAGAGCTTATAGAGCTTCCTACTGAAAACCCAAATAAAGCCACATTTTATGGTGATGTTTTGGTTATCACACAGGGAAATCAGGGTAATGAAGTTTGGTACTATTACCTTGGTGAAGGATATGGGGATACTGCCACACCACGTTATATGTGGTAGTGATTCTATTTTGATCCAATCAGGGCTTCCCAAACGGAAGCCCTGATTTCAATAACTTATTTTGGATTCAACCGTTCCAACACGGTGACGGTACCTACGTCATTATCTGTATCATCTTGAGGAAGGCATGACCTATGAAAAATCAAAATCGTCGCATAACCATGCAAAAAATTTCAGCAGTTCTGATGATTTCGATTCTATTTATCAGCCTGCAGAGTCCGGTAATTGCCGGTGTCACGGGTAAAATTGCCGGGCGGGTAATTGATGCTGAAAATGGAGAGGGATTGCCTGGTGTCAATATTGTTGTCGACGGTACGATATTGGGTGCGCAATCAGATCTAGAGGGTGATTACTATATCACAAATGTACCTCCTGGAGAATACAATATCACCGCTTCCATGATTGGCTACCAATCCATAACAATAACTGGTATATATGTTATCGTCGATCATACAGTGCGATCCGATTTTTCGCTAACTACGAAGGTTCTAGAGGGTGGTGAAGTGATCGTGGTTGCTGATCGAAAAGTCATCGTGATGGATCGTTCTGCAAGTGAACTGAGTGTTTCCGGTGAAGATATGACCTCCGTGCCGATGGTCAGGGATGTAAAGGATTATCTTGATCTAGAAGCTGGTTTTGATGAAAACCGTCTGCGAGGCGGAGGATTCGACCAAACTGCTTTGATGGTAGATGGATTGTCAGTCATTGACAATCGGAGCAATGAGCCCATCATGATGGTGAATCTCTCTGCTATCGATCAGATCAATGTTATCAAGGGGGGCTTCAATGCAGAATATGGTAACATTCGTTCCGGCCTAATAAATGTAGTCACAAAGGACGGTTCCCCGGATTCTTACGGTGGTTCAATCGATTTTCAGATTAACCCTTCAGGACTTAAACATGGGGGCAACAGTTTATTCAGTCCAGATAACTATTATCTAAAACCTTTTTTAGACCCCCTGGTGATGTGGACAGGGACAAAAGATGGAGGTTGGACTGAAGAACAACAGGCCAGTTATCCATATTTTGAGGGGTGGAATAAAATTTCCAATAGAACTTTACTTGACTCAGATCCAAACAATGATATGAACCCTCGGGAAGCCCGAGACCTATTTCTGTGGTATCATCGAGTTGAGGGCTCTGAGGAATTGGGACAGCAGGAAGGGCAATATGGTCACTTGCCTGACTACAATCTTGACATCTCTTTTAGTGGACCCATTCCATTGCTTACAAAGCGGCTCTGGGATGTGAATTTCTTTTTCAGTCACCATAGTCGTCTTGAAATGTTTGCCCTGCCCACGAGCCGGGATTACTTCAAGGAGGCAAATAGTCAGCTTAAACTCGTCTTTAGACCAATGGCAAAGATGAAGATGAAACTGGAAGCGTTATATGGTGAGATCAACACTGTCACTCAGGATCCAGAAGGAGCGGGGTTCAATTATTACCTGAGGTCCGCAACTGACATCTTTAACCACTATATGGCCAACAGTGATGCCTATGCCAATGGTGGGGGTGCTTCACTCTATTGGCCAGAAGCGCTAAGCCCTTTCGATATCTACCGAAATATGCTGGGCTTTAGTTTGGATTATGTGGTGAATCAGGAAACCTTTCTTAGTCTGCGCATTTCTAACACCGGTATAAAAAATAGATCCTCAGGACCCCAGGATATGAGGGATACATCAATCGTTCGCTATTTCGGCTCCCAGGGTGTAACCGAAGCTCCTTTCGGATTTATTGTTGATGACCGTTATACTCCCAGCGGTGATAACATGGTATTTGCCTCTTTGGGCGGTGTAGCCAGAGATAATACTACCACGAGTAACCTAAATGTAAAATTCGATCTAACGAGTCAGTTGAATAAACGACACGAGCTCAAGACTGGGTTCGAGCTAAACTATGACGATCTAAATAGTGATTATTCTACCAGCTATGATTATGCTCCGCCGAATAACTGGCGAGCACAGTCTCAAAGTTCTCCCCTGAGGGTAGGGGCATATGTACAAGACAAGGTTGAGATCGAAGGGCTTATTGCAAACGTAGGTCTCAGGGTTGATTTGAATGAGCCCAACAAGGATTGGTACACGGTTGATCGTTACGACGCTAACTTTTCTTCAACCAAGAAATATGACTTTGAGGAAGTGGTTACCACAGAACCTGCTAAAGGCAGAATCAAACTCTCACCCCGTCTTGGTATAAGTCATCCCATTTCTGACAAGGCAAAGCTATTCTTCAATTACGGGCACTTCTATTCCATGCCCAGCAGTCTTGATATGTATGAAATAGGATACGGTACATTTTATGAGGGAATCACTTTCTTAGGGAATCCCTCTATGGATATCCCCAGAACAACAGCGTATGAACTGGGAGTGGAATATGCTCTAAACGACATGATCCTGCTGCACAGTTCAGGCTATTACAAGGATGTGGCAAACCAGAGTGGATATGTGCGTTATGTCAGTATAGATGGAAGTGTAAACTACCAGACCGTGGAAAATGCTAATTACGAGGATATCAGAGGCTTTGAACTACGTGTTGAGAAACGATCAGGAGATTGGGTAACGGGTTGGCTTAATTTCGACTATGTGGTTCGATCCTCTGGATATTTTGGGCGTCAAGCTTACTATGAAGACCCCAGGTCAGATGCCAGATATAGTGCCCAGAATCCATTGCAGGAAAAACCTCTAGCACGTCCAGTTGCTCGGTCGAATGTGAATTTCCACACCCCAGACTATTTCGGGCCCAAGCTATTTGGTCATCGGATCTTCAAAGATTTACAAATGTCCATTCTCTTCAATTGGAAAGCAGGAGATTATATGACATGGGATCCTCTTGAAACATTCAAGCTTGCTTCCAATGTCCAGTGGAAGGACAGATTGGCCGTTGATCTACGTCTTTCCAAAGATTTTGCCCTCTCTTCATCCAGGGTCAATGCGTTTCTGGATGTCCAAAACTTCCTTGGGCTACAGTATATGAGCATGGCTGCTTTCGATGGAGGGGACGATTTCCGAGACTACATGTACAGTTTACATCTTCCCATGTACGAGGGTGAAACATACCAGGATGCAGGATTTGAAGCGGGTGATGATCGTGTTGGAGATACAGATAAGGAACACATCAATATGCCGAATAGGGCGTTTCTCCTGGATCTGAATCCCAGAAGGTTCACCTTCGGTCTTCGAGTTAATTTTTAAGGGAGTAAGGACAATGAAAAATAGATCAGCAAATAGACATCTGCTACATATCGTCCTGCTACTTTGTTTGAGTATGTTCAGTTTACAGGCCGGTACCTTTAAGTGGGCTCGGATCGGAAACATCGAAGTTAAGGTGGTTGACAATACCGATCAGGATCAGCTAGCGGGTAGTCGTTCTGCCTATTACTACTACGATGACTACTGGGTGCCACTCATCTACAATGCTGGATGGCATCTGGGTATAAAGGACTGGACTGATGAGAATGGAAATTTGTGGAACCACCGTGTTGTAGGGCCGGCTACGGCTGGTGCCAATGAGATCAATAATACATTTCCCATTAAGGATGAGGACGGATTAACACTGCGTCGCTATTTGAGACATGAGCCCCCTATTGTGAAGGTTAATGGTGAGATATTAAGTGATGCATTTCCATTATCGGGAGATTTTGTTGATCCTGATTATATACCTGGTACCGCTGATATGATGTTTGAGAGCAAGGTGAACACAATTATAGGTCTAACCCTGGACCAGCGGGCGTTTGTTTGGAGTAGTCCTGATTATGATGATTTTATTATCTACGATTGGACATTTACCAACACAGGAAATGTTGATATGGATGACGATATTGAACTTCCCAATCAGACCCTGGAGGGTCTGTACTTCATGCGCATGAATAATTTTTACGCTCCTGGTAGGGGTGAACCATGGTATTCAACCTATGGAGAAAGACTTGATGATTCTCTCCGTATGATGTATGCGTACCCCGCCAGAGGGTCGAAAAGTGATTACGATGATTATGGTGGTCCTGATGCTGGCAGTGATTTTCTAAGCTCTGCCTTCCATGTAGGTGAAGCAATCCTTCATGTGGATACTTCGCCCTCGGACAAAACCGATAATTGGGCTCAACCTGCCATCACAGGTGTAAATACAGTAGAGCTTAAATATTTAAAATTTGAAGCAGCCAATTATAGCCCAAGCGACATTGCCAAAGTTTATGATGTTCTGGAAAATGGATTTGGAAATGCACCGTATAATCTCCCATATCAAACTGATAATGTTTTTGCCGGTACCAAGCACAGCGAGCGCATGGACGAACAAGGTTATAAATACCCTGATGAATTTCCCTGGTGGCTTTGGCGAGCGGTTACCCATGCCTCCATGGGTCCCTACACCCTGGGACCTGATGAGTCAATTCGGATTGTTTTTGCGCTGGTTGTAGGAACTATAAGTCCTGAGCTGGGACAAAGTGTGGGAGAAGACTGGGCACAGGGTAACGCAACCTGGGACGGCCTGGACATTTTACCACCTCCATTCCAAGACAATCCTGACCTCTACGACGATACGAATGATTGGGCCAAAGACAGTTGGGTTTCTACCGGAAGAGATTCACTTTTTAAAAATGCCTTTGCAGCCCAGATGGGTGTACAAAATGACTATGATCTACCCGTCCCACCACGTCCTCCAAGTTTAGAGGTTATTGGACGCCCGGATTTTATTGAGGTGAATTGGGGCATTGAGAGCGAGTTGGATGCTGATTTTTCTGGTTACCGGGTGTATCGAAGCCATCCTGATACAAGCTTTATCAAGGTCTTTATTTGCGGTGGCAATACGGGGACTCCAGTTGTCCACCAATTTCAAGATACAACGGCTGTGCCGGGTGTAGGCTACTATTATTATGTCACTGCCTTCGATGATGGATTGAGCAACGGTCCCAGCCCACATGGAGGAGTACGTAGTTTGGAATCTGGTTGGAATATCAACCGCACCACAGCTGCTGTTTACCGTACAGAGGCACCAGGTGAAACACTTTCTGCGATTCGCGTGGTTCCAAATCCATTGAATCTTTCAGGCAATAATTGGCCTGGTGAGGAAGAGAAGATCGTATTCAAAGGCTTGCCAGCACTGGCAACAATAAAGGTTTATACTGAAAGTGGAGATCTGGTAAAGACCCTGGAGCACGAAGATAAATCTGGTGCAGAACATTGGGGAGGCAATGTAGCAAATCTTCACACAGTTACAGAGAGCGGACAACGCCTTGCCAGCGGAATCTATATAGCCCATGTCACGGACAACGATACGGGAGAATCCGCCATGGTCAAATTTGTGATTGTAAGGTAATGGTGGTCTAGTTATGGAGATGATGATGAATAGATTGAATACAAGAATCCTGCTCTTTGGACTAGTCCTGGCGATTGCGGTGGTGCCTGGTCAGGCCGAACTGAAAAAGGTTGGTCAAACTGGATATCAATTCTTGAAGATTGATGCTAATGCAAGGGCGGCTGCCATGGGGGGAGCAGTGACTCTCGCTGGAAATGGGGCTGAGAATTTGTTCTATAATCCTGCTGGGATAGCCCTGCAAAGCAGAGGAATGGATGTGTTTACAAACCAGACACAATGGATTGCTGATATCTCGTACATCACCTTGGGTATTTCAAAGCGATTTGGAAACATCGGTACCTTCGGATTTTCTTATCAGACTGCCGACTACGGTGATATCATCGGGACACAGGTAGCAGATAATGAATTTGGATTTATTGAGACTGGGAGTGTCGAGGTTGCGGCCAGTGCAATTGGATTTGCCTACGCCAAGAAGCTAACGGACAAGTTTTCTCTCGGCGGTCACATGCGGTATGCCAGCCAAAAACTAGGTGAGAATGAAGTTGAAGGTGAAAATAAATCAAATACTACTAGTGGTTTGGTATGGGATTTTGGGACCATTTTTTACCCCAATACGAGTAGCTTCCGATTTGGTATGAGTATTCGGAATTTCAGTCAGGAGATGATCTATGAGCAATACAGTTTTGAGCTGCCCATAACCTTTATTATTGGTTTGGCTGCAGACGTTTTTGAAGTGTTGGGGATGTCTAAAAACCAATCCTTGCTGCTTGCTCTTGATGCGGTTCACCCAAGGGATTATACCGAGCGTGTACACCTGGGTCTGGAGTATGGGTTGAACAATATGTTCTTTCTTCGATCTGGTTATAAGTTCAATTATGACTCTGAAGGTCTCTCCCTGGGAGCAGGGGTGAATCTGTCACTTGGTAGTATTGGCACGCATATCAGCTATGCTTTAAGCCAGGCTGGGGATTTTTCACCGGTAAACAGGATATCCATATCAGCTAGCTTCTAGCCAAATATATTGAAGTGAACTGAGAGTCAGTTGCTTCAATAAGCTTCAATAATCGCCTGCAAAAACCAACGCGAAAAGAAGGTGGAGAGTATGTTTTTAGGCACAAATAATAGGACTATGACCAGAGCTGTTCCCATGCTATTAATGATTATACTGAATACTCTATTCATCCAGGAGTGTGCGCCCGTACAAGACGAGTTGCAAGCGCAGAGAACCAGAATTGAATTTCCTGATGTTCTGGATATTGTTGCTACTCCACAGCATACCAATGATTTTGATGCCTTCTTTTTTGCAGATCAGGGTGCCTGGTTTGGTTTTGCACTTCCTGACAGCGATTATTCCTCAGAATTGAGTGGTTTTGTTGGACCGATGCTCATGTCTAGAGGTGAATGGGTTGGCAAGATAATCGCAGCTCTTGAAGTGACTGAGGTCGAAGGGGGTGAATCTCAAGATTTGCTTGGCGGTGCGGAAAGAACGAACTACTACCTGCCTGGGCGAATTCAAACTTCATTGTTCTCAACAAAAATTGAGCTAAACCAATCCTTGTGGTTCGATAATCACCAACTGGCCATCATCGTTTCAATAATTAAAAATGTATCGTCTGAACCAATGAGCATCTCACTAAAATGGAGGGGTGACTCCTGGTTGGAAGACATATCATTTTTTAAGACGAAATCCTCCGTTCTTGGCTTACTCAAGAGATCAGAGGATTTGATCGGTATTCACATACCCTCCGAGGTAATTAGTGACATCAATTTGAACGCAGACGGGAGCGGGTATGAAATCACATATTCCAATACAATCTTGGTCAATCCCGGCGAGGAAACTGAATTCCCTATTATCATTAGCCTTTCTGAAGGGAATCAGGTCGAAGTGCTGGAGCAGATTTCCGCTGACGCCCAGGCACTGCTTCTCAATTCAGCCAAATCCAGTGATGAGAATGAAACGAGATGGAATGGCTATATAAACTCTATTCTTGATTCTGAGTCCATCCTCCTGAAGGATGTCTCATACCAACGAGTAGCCATCAAGTCGTTGGAAACCTTAATCACCAATTGGAGAGCCCCAAGAGGATCTCTGGAGCATGGAGGTCTATTCCCGTCTGCATCCGTATGGTATTTTAATGGCTTTTGGGGTTGGGATTCCTGGAAACATGCCGTCGCGCTTGCCAGGTTTGAGCCAGAGCTCGCCGAAGAACAGATCCTGACCATGTTTGATCACCAGGATAAATATGGAATGATCGCAGATTGTGTTTATGCAGACAGTACTGAGGACAATTGGCGCAATACCAAGCCACCGCTTGCGGCCTGGTCGGTGAAAGAATTATACGAGATCAGTCAAAACTTTGATTTTGTAGATAATATTTATCCAAAGTTGGTAAAATACCATGAATGGTGGTATGAAAATCGCGATCACGATCAAAATGGATTGTGCGAATATGGCAGTACAGATGGAACCATTGAGGCAGCAAAGTGGGAAAGTGGTGTAGATGATGGACTCCATTATGATTCAACTGCCATGCTAAGAAATAATGAGTTTGCCTGGTCCATGGACCAGGAATCGGTTGACCTGAACTCTTATTTATGGTATGAGAAACTATGTTTGGCAGATCTGGCAGAAGCCTTGAATCGACCGCAAGAGGCTGTTGAATACAAAGCCCAAGCCGTAGAGTTGGGAAAACAAATTAGAAAATTGATGTATGACATGGAATCTGGATTCTTCTATGATGTAAAACTCGATGACAAATCCCAGATTAAAGTTTTTGGCCCACAAGGTTGGATACCTCTCTGGGTTGGGCTAGCCACTCCGGAACAAGCTGCTGCAGTTAGAGAACTTATGATTGATCAAGAAAAATTTGCTACTCACATACCGTTTCCAACTGTGGCAAAGGACAATCCTGCGTTCATGTCGGGATATTGGAGGGGACCAGTGTGGCTGGATCAGGCATTTTTTGCTGTCTCTGCTTTAAGACGATATGGATATACAGAAGATGCAGATACTTTTTCAAGGCAGATTATTGAACGAGCAGAAGGTCTGTTGAATGCTACGGGTCCTATCCGTGAGAATTATAATCCGCTTACTGGCGAAGGGATGAAAGTAAATCACTTTTCATGGTCCGCAGCCCACCTGCTCATGATGCAATGGCAATTGTAGGAGTGATTGGGGATTCAAATTGAATATTAGCCAAATTATCGAAAAAGTGGGGACACCCTGCTATGTGTATGATGCTGATCTCATTCGAGCACGACATAAAGATTTAACAAATGCACTTCCTCAGGGTAAAACTCGACTGTATTATGCCATGAAGGCACTTTCAAACCAGAAAATATTGAAGGTTATGCGGGAGTTGGGCACTGGGGTTGACACTGTCTCCCTTTTTGAGATTAGAATGGCTTTAGAAGCCGGATTTGAGCCAAATCAGATCATTTTTACTCCCAATCTGGTTGATTTTTCTGAGTTGGAAAGGGCTGTTGAGATTGGGGTAGGTATAAATATCGAAAACTTATCCAATCTCGAAAAATTTGGAATACGATATTGTGCCTCCGTACCTTGTTGTATTCGCTTTAATCCACATATAGCTCTGGAGAATAACAAGGAAAGCTCATTGGGTTGGTACGAGCAATCCAAATTCGGCATTCCATATGCTCAGTTTGATAAGATTCTGGCAGTCGTTTCTAAATATGAAATCCAGGTGGAAGGTCTGCACATTCATTCCAGTCATGTCATTATGCGAGATGATATTCTTCGGAGAAGTGCACAATTGATGTTGGAGGCAGCTAAAGAATTTCCTACACTCAGATACCTCGATTTTGGTGGTGGATTAAATCCAAAACCCAGAAAAATTGAAGCAACTGATATTGGTAAGGTGGGGTACCAACTCAGTCAATTATTGATTGAATTTGAGCAGGAAACCAACCGAGAAATCCATCTTCGCTTTGAACCTGGACGCTACCTGGTGAGTGAAGCCGGAACACTTTATGTGCAAGTGAAGGTGCTCAAGAAAAATAGGGAAGTCACTTTTGCTGGTGTCGATTCAGGTTTTAACCATCTCATCCGACCTATGCTCTATGGTTCGTCCCACGAAATCGAGAATATTTCTAATCCCGATGGTGCACACCAGGCGTACAATATTGTGGGAAATCTTTGTGAAGCAGATGACTTCGCCAAGCAATATCGGCTTCCTGAGTTACGTGAAGGAGATATTCTAGCCATCAAGGATACTGGGGCTTATGGTTTCAGTATGTCATCCCAGTATAATGCGCGTCCTCGGCCACCAGAAGTTTTGGTTAATGACGGTCCACCTCTGCTGATCCGTACCAGGGAGGAATATGCAGACCTTATGAGCAATCAAGTTGAGATTCGATTATAAAGCAGGAGCAATCATAATGATACAATTTAAACATACGGGCCAAGCTATTATGAGTATTGCATTTGCAGGTTTGCTACAGGCATCACCAGTTGATATGGATTCTAAAACATATTGGGAGAACCCTGAGATCATCAATATCAACAGGGTGGCTCCTCACGCGGTAAAATTTCCATATGAAAATGAAGCTCTGGCAGTCGCTGATATTCGCAATAACAGCCAATATGTGTTTGACTTGAATGGGGAATGGTATTTTAACTTTTCCGCTACCCCAACCGAGCGGCCCAAGAATTTTTTCAAGAAGTTTCGTTATGTAGGTCACTGGGATAAAATTAAAGTCCCAACTAATTGGGAAATGCAAGGCTATGGTACACCAATCTATCTGGATGAAGAATATCCCTTCACGCCTGATCCACCAAAGGTTCCCCACGACTATAACGCTGTGGGCTCATATCGCAGAAATTTTACTATTGACAAAAACTGGGATGGACGAGATGTATTTATCCACTTTGGCAGCATCAGATCTGCCTATTATCTATGGATAAATGGCGAATTTGTTGGCTATGGACAAGGGTCCAAAACACCTGTTGAGTTTGAGATTTCGGATTTTGTTAAACCAGGTAAGAATAGTGTATCACTGGAAGTCTACCGGTTTAGTGATGCCAGTTACCTCGAGGGTCAGGATATGTGGCGGATCAGCGGGATTGAACGCGATGCCTACATCTATGCCTCACCAAAAACTCGGATAAGTGATTACTTCGTCCATGCAGATTTAGGTGAAAACTATACAAATGGTCTATTCAAACTTGACGTGGATATTAAAAACACTCAAGCAGTGAAGCCCCAGGGCTACAAACTCCAATGCCGGATTCTTGAAGCTATTGGAGGGGAAGATATTTATAAAAATGATCAGGCTGTGGAAATGGTCGGCTCGTCACAAACGACAATCACATATAGTTATGAAATTCCAGAAGTACGAGCCTGGACAGCTGAAACTCCGGAACTGTATACCCTTATCCTCACCCTAATTAATGCTCAGAATAAACCCGTTGAAGTGATTAGCCAGAAAATCGGATTCCGAAATGTGAGCATCGCTGGAGGGCAGCTCCTGGTGAATGGAACTCCCATCACCATCCGTGGTGTTAATCGACATGAACATGATCCTCACACTGGTAAATATATCTCCGAAGAATCCATGGTTCAGGATATTCGCCTGATGAAACTGCATAACATCAATGCGGTGCGGACTAGTCACTACCCTAATCATCTGCGCTGGTATGAACTATGTGATGAATATGGTCTCTACGTGGTAGATGAAGCCAATATTGAATCACATGGTATGGGATATCATGATGAAGGTTATGGTCTTATTGCAAATGATCCAAAATGGTTGGGTGCATGGCTCGATCGAGGTCAAAGGATGGTGGAGAGAGATAAAAATCATCCCTCAATTATTATTTGGTCCATGGGCAATGAGGCAGGTGATGGTGAAAATTTTGTAAAACTTTATAAATGGATCAAGCAGAGAGATTCTTCCCGACCTGTTCAGTATCAACCGGCCTGGTATGAGGCGCATACTGATATTGTATGCCCAATGTATAAGAGTATTGAATTTATCTCCAAATACGCTTCCGAAACTCAAGAAAGGCCGTTAATCCTGTGTGAGTATGCACATGCCATGGGCAATAGTGTCGGGAACCTGCAGGACTACTGGGATGCCATAGATGAGTATAAACATCTTCAGGGTGGCTTTATTTGGGATTGGGTGGATCAGACCATTTATAAGGAAACCCCAGAAGGTGAATGGTATTGGGCCTATGGTGGTGATTTCGGAGATGAGTATGCAGAGAATGATTCAAATTTTTGTGCAAATGGTCTGGTAGCTGCGGACCGTTCTCTAAATCCACATATCCACGAGGTTAAGAAAGTTTATCAACCGTTAAAGTTCAGCGATTATGACCCTGTGACCAACACAATAGGTGTCACCAATCGATATGACTTCCTTGATCTTTCCAATCTGGAGCATAGCTGGGAAATAGCCGAGGATGGAGTCACTGTGGCCAAAGGAAAGCTTGTGCTGCCATTCATTGAGGCAGGTTCAACTGTGAAGGTGGAAATAGTGACAACTGAGTATGAGGTAAATAAGGCACATGAATATCACCTGAAAGTCATTTCAAAAGTAAAACAAGCGAAACAGCTCTTACCTGTGAATCATGTAGTTGCCTGGGATCAATTTTTAATCCAGGCTCCAGTAGCAGATCAAGTGGAGCAATCCAGCCCCACCCTCGAAATAATCAAGAAGAATGGAATGTTGCTTATTGTTGGAGATGGGTTCTCAGTTTCAGTCGGTGAGCAGAGCGGATTAATAGAATCATATAAGCATCTTGAAACCGAATATATCGAATCTGCCCTCGCCCCTCAATTCTGGCGCGCTCCAAATGACAATGATATTGGTAACGGTATGCAGAATCGTTGCGCTGTATGGAAAGATATGCCTGAAAGGATGCAGCTGGTGAATTTGGTTTCGGACAAAATTAATGATTCACAGGTCATGATAGAGGCTACATTCGATAATACTATTGACAGTCTAGGTCTTGTGCTGAATTATGTCATCAATGGTCAAGGGATGACAGATATCTCCATGAATCTCAAGGTAGAAGCTGAGTCCCTGCCTGAGATACCCAGATACGGTATGACCTTCAAGCTCCCTGGCTCACTTAAGCAAGTTGAATGGTTCGGACGGGGACCACATGAAAGCTATTGGGACCGCAAAACAAGTGCAGCTATCGGTCGATATTCAAGTTCTATTTGGGATCAGTATTTTCCGTACGTGAGACCGCAGGAAACTGGGAATAAAACCGATGTGAGGTGGATGGCAGTTTATGATGAAGAGGGCAATGGCATGATGGCTTATGGTGATCCTTTGTTAAGCACAGCTGCTCATCAGTACGATTATGAATTGCTTGATTTTGTGAGCAAAGCCCAGCGCCACGGACGAACATATGTAAAACCAGGAAGTATTGTCACCTGGAATATTGATCTTCAGCAAATGGGGGTAGGTGGGGATAATAGCTGGGGTGCTCGACCCCATGATGCCTATACACTTCAGGCACAGGATTATTCATTTAATTTCAGGCTGCAGCCCTTCAACAAGCGTAACGCCCAATCTGGACTGCCTGAGGGGAACTGAGGCATTTAAGCTGAATAAATTATGAAGATTGGCTCAGACAAATTGCTCTTTCCTCTTAGCCCGAGATGCTTGTTATTGTTTTTCTGCGTGCTGGTAGTCCAGGACATCACAGCTGCAAACCATACTGCAAAACTCATGGGAGTCGAAGAAAAGAAATCGTTGATTCTTTCAGTGGATAAAGGCGTCTCCCTATCAATCACAGGCGATATTCAAGTGTTGCTGGATGCTAAAGCAGAAGAATCTGTAAGATTGGAAATTGATCTGGGTCGCAATGATATCTACAATTTACATCTTGAACGCTTTCACCTTGTACAGGCGAGTGCTCGGATCGTTGAAATCAGGGATGATAGGCACTACGAGATTGAGGAACCCCTGGCATCCACTTACAGAGGGACGATTACAGATGATCCTAGCAGTCAGGTGAGATTAACCGTGGCTAGGAATTATCTATCCGGGTTCATTCAAACAAGTACTGGCGAGAGGCTTGTTCTGGAAAATCAAGAATTTGAAAAATCCAGCTCGATTCAGATTCGTGCTATTCAAAATAGTGGAGGGATTGAGCAGGTCCGTGGCTATCAGGATGACTTTAGCTTATCACCAACGACCTACTCGAAGCAAATCCTCAATCCAAATAATATTGCTATGCATAAGACCTTTTCGGAGAATGGTATGCTTACCGCCGAAATCGCAATAATCGCTGATTATGAAGCCTATTTGAAAGCGAATTCCAGCATGGAGCTCGCAAACGAACTTCTCAGCATATTGAACTATATGGACGCCTACTACAATCAACTCAATATTCAATATCAGCTTGTTGAGATGATCATTTTCGCTGATTCTTATTCTGGGGGTCTGCCTCAGACAACTGACGCAGGTGCTTACTTGAGGGCTGTTGATAATTGGGTCGCAGGCGGTGGCGTCTCAAATTGGCATGACATTGCAACATTCTGGACTGGCAGGATCATTGGCTACTCATATGCATGGCTTAACACAATCGGACAGTTTGGGCGCCATCATCTTGTTGAGTTTTGGGGGATGGGAGAAACCCGTTGGTTGGCTAATTTTCAAGCCCACGAAGCCGGTCATAATTGGGGCGCAACCCATGTAGCCCATGACAGTCGATATATTATGAGCCCATATATATATGATGGGGTTATCAATTGGAATGATACAACCCGCACTGCCTTCCAGAATCACATTCAAACTGCAGGGGCTGTCCTCGATACTGATCTACCAGATTCAAGTAGTTTCTTAATTTTCAATTCACCACAGATTGTTGCTGATGACAATCAAAACGGGTTGGCTGATCCGGGAGAGTCAGTTGAACTTGAATTTGAAATAAAAAATGTAGGGGGGCAGAGCTCAGAAAATTCAAATCTCAGCCTACACTCCTCAGGCTCAAGCAGGGATTGGATAACTGTTCATAATCCGGATTTTAATTTTGGTGAAATTGAGGTGGATTCGAGTCTGAAAATAAGACATACTGTAGATTTGAATTCCAACATACCCGTGCCCTATATAGCAGAATTAATCTATACCATCCACTCTGGATTGGATAGCATGAGATACTACTACAGTATAACAATTGGGCAAAAAGCAGAGTACCATGCGAATATTGTAGCGGCTGAAGTTTCAGGGAATTCAGATGGGAAATTTGATCCAGGTGAACGGGTATCCCTCGTACTTGATCTGGTTAACCATGGTCAGCGAGCCGGCGAAAATATTACGATCACCATTAGACCTGATGAGCAGGATGTTGACTATCTCGTCGATTTAGACACTTCGTACACCATTAGCAGATTGGATATCGACGAGTCAACCTACCTGATCATTCCCTTTTCGTTATCTCCCGATTTTCCAGAAGGTGAGGAGCTGGAGCTCTTTATTCAAATTACTGATACAGCGGAGCTGGTTACTTACAGCAAATCCTTCATGGTTGGGATGCCCTATGGATTTGTGTACTGGGAAGATTTTGAATATGATCAGCCAGGATCAAGTACCTCGGGCTGGAGTCTCCCAAATGCTAGCTCTTTGGACCTCCTGACCTCCCAGGATAGTATGGAAGTTTACGACAAAGTAAATGATCACTGGGTTTCAGCTCCTTTTGATGGTGATAGAGCACTGTCGTATGGACCAAACTGGGTAGGGTCTTTTAGGGTGATTTCCCCGCAAATTGATCTTAGAAGTGCTAGAAGACCAAAACTCAGCTTTCAAGAAATAAGAGCTTGGGATCCTACTCAAGCAGGTGGAACGCCAGAGCATTCCTTAAAATTGCAATATGGCTCCAATTCAGATGGACCTTGGTACACCCTACAAACCATTGCTGTTCACGAGGCTCTAATTGGAGTTTGGCAACAAGAGATCATTGATCTCGAAGCAGTCAAAGATAAAGAAGTCTATTTTTCTTTCAGTGGTAATCAGCAACATTATTACTGGCGCCTGGATAAGTTTACCATAGTGGATGGTGCTGCGAGTGATCCTGAAATGCCTGTGGGACATAAGGTATTCAGCTATCCTAATCCGTTCAATTCCACTGCGACAATTCTATATGATTTAGATAGAAGATCAGATATTCGAATTGAGCTCTATAACATTCGGGGACAGCTCGTGGAAGTGTTGGATCAAGGATCCAAACCAGCAGGGACATACTCTCTGCAATTACATGCCGCAGGATATGATTCAGGTATGTATTTATGCCGTCTTCAGACCGATGATAACTATCACATCTCCAAGTTGATGCTGATGAAGTAGGAGAGGGATAGCAATTCATGAATCGAAAATCACCAACATTAAAAGATATCGCTAACGAACTTGGTTTATCCATTTCGACTGTTTCACGTGCCTTACAAGACCATGCAGGCATTGCAGAAGAAACTATCACCAAAGTTAAAAAGGTGGCGGAGCGATTTGACTACTTCCCGGATAGCATAGCCAAGAATCTTAAGACAAACGCCTCAAGGACAATTGGGGTAATTGTGCCAGAGATAAAGCATGACTTTTTTTCCTCAGCAATAGATGGGATGGAAGATTTAGCGTACAAGCACGGATTCACAATTATCGTTTCCAAATCTAACGAGGATTATAACCGTGAAGTCTTAAATACTCACAACATGCTATCAAATAGAGTGGCTGGAATCGTAGCATCTGTCTCTCAAACAACACAGGATGGAGATCATTTTCGACGATTTCTGCGAAGGGGCATACCCGTTGTACTATTTGATCGCGTCCTGGATAATTTAGATGTTTCCAAAGTGATTGTTGATGATTACGAGGGGGCGTTTAAGGCCACCCAACATTTGATAGAAATGGGGTATAGACGCATTAGTCACCTCGCTGGGCCAACCTATCTGAGTATAGCAAGGGAACGATTAAGAGGGTATAGAGAAGCGCTGGCAAAACATAACATTGAGTATGATGAAGAAATTGTTATTCATGGGACCTTAGAAGAACGATCCGGTACAATAGGGATAAAGACTCTATTTGAGTTATCTGATCCGCCAGATGCGATCTTTGCCATTAATGATCCAGTAGCCGTTGGTGCTCACAAAGAAGTAATTGCAATGGGATTAAACATTCCTGCCGATATTGGAATTACTGGATTTAGTAACAATCCCATTACTGAACTTATTGACCCTCCCTTAACAACCATTGACCAGCATGGATATAAAATGGGACAAGAAGCTGTCCAAATTTTGATGGATGAACTAAATACTGTAATGGAGAAACGGAAGAAATTTACCCGGATAGTTGAGACTACACTTATCGTTAGAGAATCAACTCAGCGACAAATAAAATAAGTTATAGGTATCGCAAAATTAAGAAGTTCAAAATGAGTGAGAATGTCAAAATAAAGACGTGTGGTATAATTTCTGAATATCCTTTTGGTCAGCTAAAAACTGGCGAGAAAATCTCCAAATATTGTTTGACAAATAATAATAAGCTATCTGTCAATGTTCTCAATTATGGTGGAATATTGCAATCCATAAAGACACCTGATTTGAGCGGCAATTTTTCTGATATACTCCTGGGGTATGACAATCTGGAAGGATATCTGGAAGATGAATCATATATGGGTGCTGTAATCGGGAGGTTTGCAAATAGAATTGCGGGGGGAACATTCGTACTTGATAATACTGCTTATCCATTGACAAAAAATGATGGGATAAATTGTATTCATGGTGGTCAAATTGGATTCAATCGGGTTGTATGGGAGGCTGAAAAATTAGATTCGGGGAAGGGCGAAATGCTTTTATTGAGTCATAATAGCCCGCATGGTGATCAAGGCTTCCCAGGAAATTTATCTGTTAGTGCCCTATATGCCCTAAATGATGACAACGAATTGAATATTAGAATAAGGGCAATGAGTGACCGGAAGACAGTGATAAATGTTTCACTGCATCCATATTTCAATTTGTCCGGTACACCTGCATCTGACCTTGATTCTCATTTACTCTCAATTGAGGCTCAAAAATATTTACCAATCAACGAACATATGGTTCCAACTGGAGAAATAAGATCTGTAGCAAATTCAGTCTTTGATTTTCGAAATGAAATTCCAATCCACTCGCGAATCGTGGATGATAATTCCCAGTTAACAATTGCAGGCGGATTTGACCACTGTTTCATAATTAACGAGCCAAACGGTAGCCTGAGAAGTATGGCTGTGCTCGAGGATATCGAAAGTGGAAGATCGCTTACCCTCTCATCGAATGCACCAGCTATGCAGTTATATACAGCAAACTTTCTGAATGGAAGCGTTAAGGGGAAGGGTGGAATCTCCTTTGATAAATGGCAAGCTGTCTGCCTGGAACCAGAAGAATATCCAAATTCTCCCAGAGAGAACAAATTTCCATCCCCGGTGCTTGAGGCGAACGACGAATATGACCATCAAATCCAATACAAATTTGATGTTTTAAACAAATAAGGAATTCACAATGGAGTTTTCATTAGTCGATTATCTGGTATTTGCATCCTATGCTATTCTCATAGTCTCGGTTGGCTTATGGGTATCCAGAACCAAAGAAGGTCATGAGAAGAACGCCGAGGACTATTTCCTCGCTGGTAAATCACTACCTTGGTGGGCCATTGGCGCATCGCTGATTGCTGCAAACATCTCTGCTGAACAGTTTATAGGCATGTCAGGATCTGGATTTTCTCTGGGTCTGGCAATTGCTTCCTACGAATGGATGGCAGCGCTTACTTTACTCATCGTCGGTAAATATTTTCTGCCCATCTTTATTGAAAAGAAAATTTATACCATCCCCCAGTTTGTTGAGGTTCGCTACAGCAAAAACCTGAAAACAATTCTAGCAGTATTCTGGATTGGATTATTTATTTTTGTAAACCTCACCTCAGTTCTTTTCCTCGGTGCTAAGGCACTTGATACCATTTTAGGCACAGGCAATGGTGATTATATCATGCATGGTATCCTGGCGCTGGCTTTCTTTGCTGCAGCCTACTCCATCTGGGGCGGTCTGTCTGCTGTGGCCTGGACTGATGTTATTCAGGTTATCCTGTTGATAGTGGGTGGTTTGATTACCTCCATCATCGCTGTGAACCATGTAACACCAGATGGTGGAATGTTGAATGGTTTATCACATATCTACAACGTCGCGAGTGATCATTTCCACATGATTCTAAAGAAGGGACATCCCAGTTTTAGTAATCTACCTGGTATTGCCGTTCTCGTAGGTGGGATGTGGGTGGCCAATCTGTACTACTGGGGTTTTAACCAGTATATCATTCAGAGAACCTTTGCTGCCAAATCCTTAAAAGAAGCTCAAAAGGGTATTGCTTTTGCGGCCTTCCTGAAGCTTATCATTCCTCTCATTGTTGTGATCCCTGGTATCGTTGCCTATGTCATGTTCACGTCTCCTGAAGGCACAGCCGCCATTCCGGGTGTGAAAGAGGCCTTTAGTACAGGTGGAGTGGGAATCAACTATGATAAAGCATATCCCTGGTTAATCAGTCAATTTGTGCCCACTGGATTGCAAGGACTCGTGCTTGCGGCGCTCTCTGCAGCCATCGTGTCCTCTCTGGCTTCCATGTTGAATTCAACCTCAACCATTTTCACCATGGATATTTATCGTGCCTACATCAATAAAGGTGCTGATGACAAAGCCACAGTCAAAGTGGGTCGCTTAGCTGTTCTGGCTGCCCTGGTTATTGCCGTTCTGGTCGCTCCAACCCTGGGTTCCGTGAAGGAAATGTTTCAGTACATTCAGGAATACACTGGACTGGTTAGCCCCGGAATACTTGGTGTATTCATGATGGGTCTATTTTATAAGAGATCGACTAACAATGCTGCCATCTGGGGTGCTGTTTCTTCAATCCCCCTTGCCCTGGTGCTCAAGTTGGGTACCTCCATGCCCTGGATGCATCAGATGATGATCGTCTGGATTGCCACTATGATTATTATTGCTATTGTCAGCCAGATTGAAGGCAAAGGTACCAGCGATCCCAAGGGGATTCCTGTTTCCAGGAAATACTTCGAAACGGAACCTGTCTTTAATATCAGTGCAATGATTATCGGAGTGATCCTGGTAGCACTGTACGCAGTCTTCTGGTAGGTCTTCGGTGCACGAATGAAATTTCCGGGAGACCAGCCTCATCGGCGGCACAATCCGCTTTCAGGAGAATGGGTGGTAGTATCAGCCCACCGTGCAGATCGTCCATGGCTTGGTCAGCTTGAGGCAATTCAGATAGAATCATTAACCTCTCATGATCCTGAGTGCTATCTCTGTCCAGGAGGAAGTAGAGCCAAAGGTGATAAGAACCCTGACTATCAGGGAACCTTCGTCTTCACCAATGATTTTCCGGCATTGCTTGACGAGAACCATACCTCATCAGATATCGGTGATGACCTTTTTCACTGGAAGACAGCCAGCGGAACGACACGAGTTATCTGCTATTCACCCCGACACGATCAGACACTTGCTGAATTATCCCTGAGTGAAATCGAAACAATCATAGAAACTTGGAGGGATCAAGAGAAAGATCTTATGCGCAAATATGGCTATGTGCAGATATTTGAGAATAAAGGCAAAATGATGGGTGCTTCAAATCCTCACCCTCATGGTCAGATCTGGGCCGGAGATTTCGTACCGTCAAAAATTGAAAGCGAAGATGCAAACCAAAAGGCGTATTTTGAAACTCACGGGCGTCCCTTATTATTGGATTATGTTGAAAAGGAATGTGCTGGGGGTGAGCGAATAGTCTATCAAAACAAATCCTGGGTCTCATTGGTTCCGTTTTGGGCTACCTGGCCCTTTGAAACGATAATTATTCCCAGAATGAATCTGACTCAGATGAATGGGATGAATTCAGATCAAATCTGTGATCTAGCTGACATCCTCAAGGTATTGTTAAAGAAGTATGATCTGCTTTTTAACATCTCCTTTCCATATAGTATGGGTTGGCATATAGCACCAAATACGGGAGGGGACAATGACCACTGGACGATGCACGCCCATATTTATCCACCCCTGCTTAGATCCGCAACAATCAAGAAATTTATGGTCGGATACGAGATGCTTGCTGAATCACAAAGAGATATTACTCCAGAAATGGCTGCTAAACATCTAGTAGAAATATCAGAATAAAGTCTAATAAAATTGGAGTTTTAGATGTCGATGTGGTCAATAGATAAATTGAATAAACAGATTCGAGAATCTGGCCAATTGGACTTATTCAAGGACTTGTATGGAGGGGGAGAAGACTATCAACTCGCCTTAAATAGAATCTCAGAGTTAATAGAAGGAGCAGATTTTGAGGCAACTCATCTATTTAGCGCGCCGGGTCGAACTGAATTAGGAGGCAATCATACTGACCACAATCTTGGCAAGGTTATTTGTGCAGCAGTAAGAAATGATGCTCTAGCGGCCGTAGCAAAGAGATCAGATGGAAGAATAGTTGTCCGCTCGAAGGGCTTTGATGAAATATTTACTGTTGAAGTTTCAGATCTAAATATAAGACCTTCTGAAAAAGGAAAAACAAGTTCGCTCATTCGAGGGGTGATTGCAGGTATTGTGGAATCTGGGGGAGAGTGTGGTGGCTTCTCTGCAGAAATAACCAGTGATGTTGGCATGGGGTCGGGACTTTCTTCCTCAGCAAGTTTTGAAGTTCTCATCGGCACGATAGTCAATCATCTCTATAACCAGAGTGGATTATCTGCTGGTAAGATTGCCCAAATAGCACAATGTGCAGAAAATCAATATTTTGGCAAGCCCTGTGGATTGATGGATCAGATGGCATCAGCTGTTGGTGGGATAATGGCAATTGATTTTAAGGATCCCAATCATTTAGATATTCAGAAAATAAGTCATGATTTTAGTGCGGAAAAGTATGTACTCCTTGTGATTAATACAGGTGGTAATCACGCTGATCTTACTCCAGCCTACGCTTCAATTCCCTTCGAAATGGGAGCAGTAGCAAATCTATTGGAATCTGACGTTTTACGTACTGTTCACGAGGCTGACTTCCTAAAAAATATAGTCTCCATCAGAAGCAAGCTGGGGGATAGATCAATCTTGCGCGCCATGCATTTTTACAGTGAGAATAAGCGCGTCGATCAAATGGTCTCGGCATTGGAAGTAGGAGATTTTGAAGCCTATTTAAAGGCTGTGTGTGCTAGTGGAGCCTCGTCTCAAAATATCCTTCAAAATTCCATTCCACCCGGTAGCGATGGTCGAGATCAGGGTCTTACTTACGCCCTGGGTGTCTCTCAGCTATTTATTGAAAAAAATGGTAGGGGGGTTGCTCGCGTGCATGGAGGGGGTTTTGCTGGTTCCATCCAGGCATATATTCATAAAGACGACATTGGTGACTACAAGAAACTGATTGGCGATACAATTGGAGTAGGTGCTCTACAAGTATTGAGTATCCGACACCATGGCGCTATGCAAATTCTTACCCTTCCATAAAATGGAAATATCCATCATCTAAGTCACGAAACACTCTGTCCAGATATAATTTTGGAACAGTTACTCAGGCATAGATACAAGCGGAGAACGCATGCTAAGCATAGATGTATTGTTTGAAAAATTTTCAAGTTTTATGTGGGGTACACCTCTGCTGGTGTTGCTCCTTGGTGGTGGACTCTTTTTTACTTTTTACAGTCGGTTTACTCCCTTCCGGTTTTTCCGTCATGCTTTTATGATACTCCTGGGTAAATATGATTCTGAAGACGATCCGGGTGACATTTCCCACTTTCAAGCACTTTCCAGCGCCCTCGCCGGTACGGTGGGAATGGGTAATATCAGTGGAGTGGCAATTGCCATTCATACAGGTGGTCCCGGGGCCATTTTTTGGATGTGGCTCAGTGCAATTCTCGGTATGTCTACAAAATTTTTCACCTGCTCTTTAAGTATTCTTTATCGCGGAAAAGATGATGAGGGTCGGATTATGGGGGGCCCCATGTACTATATCGAAACTGGCTTAGGTATAAAATTCAAACCTTTGGCAATCTGGTTTAGCCTTGCCGGCCTTTTTGGATGTCTCGCCCCATTTCAGTCGAACCAATTAACACAGATCATTCGCGATGAGGTATTCAAACAGCAGGGCTTATTTGTCGGTGATGCTATCATGGGTAATCTTCTTGTAGGAGTGGTAATTTCTGTAATCGTTGCTCTGGTCATATTTGGCGGAATCAAGCGCATTGGCCTGGTCGCTTCACGGATGGTGCCAGTCATGGTTAGTCTTTATATGTTGGCTGGCATCACTATTCTGGTTAAACATTATACAGAGATACCTGAAATGTTTATGTTCATTCTCAAAGACGCCTTCACAGGAGATGCTGTATTAGGTGGTGCCTTAGGTGCAGTCATCATCACCGGCATCCGTCGGGCTGCTTTCTCTAATGAGGCTGGAATTGGCACCGAGGCCATGGCTCATGGTGCGGCAAGAACCAAGGAGCCTGTGCGCGAAGGTCTTGTGGCTATGATCGGTCCGTTCATTGATACCATTATTGTTTGTAGTGTCACCGCCTTCGCAATTCTATTCTCTGGTATGTGGCAGGCTAGTGAAAGCAATGGTGTGACGCTAACTACACAGGCATTTTCACATGAATTAGGTGAGGTAGGGCGCTACATACTGATAATTTGTGTGATTATCTTCAGCATGTCAACTATGATTGGCTATTCATATTATGGTAGTAAATGTACTTCCTACCTTTTTGGTAGTCGATATAAAAAATATTACAGAATATTTTATGTACTTGTTCTTGCATTTGCTTCAATCATTACCCTTGATGTCGCCATCAATTTTATCGATGGCATGTATGCACTCATGGCTATTCCCACCATGACGGCTACGCTTCTACTCGCTCCTCGTGTCATGAAGGAAGCAAGGCGCTATTTTGAGTCAATGTCATAATATCGAAATTGAGTACACCAACCAAGGGTTCTCACTTCAAAACTGTGCTAAAATAGTGTCAAAGATTATGACATGTGGTGGCGTGATTTGTCTCAAATGTCCATCACTTGCAACAAAGTAATTAGAATTATATGATATTCGTATGTAGCTGTGTATCAGAGTATTAGAGGTGTACCCGGGGCCGGAATCGAACCGGCACGGCTTTTAAGGCCGAGGGATTTTAAGTCCCTTGTGTCTACCAATTCCACCACCCGGGCCAAACGGTA
>JACKQG010001908.1_pt1 | contig 28091 bp, 24 predicted proteins | sample 8237621 | NCBI WGS metagenome assembly JACKQG01 (sample SAMN15677084, study PRJNA649215) | marine metagenome | biome: marine; feature: Black Sea; material: saline water; isolation source: suspended particulate matter (SPM) from the Black Sea western gyre | collected 2013-06-09/2013-06-10 | depth... | reverse complement strand
TAAACTCATCGAAAAATTAGCATAAGCGCTTACCAATAACAAATATAGATGTATGGGATCAATATTTTTCGATTTACGTCTTTGCGAGGCAGCTCTAACGCCGACCTGTACTCCGAAGGGGTAAGCAATCTCCCTGCAGATAATAAGGGGATTGCTTCTCTACGAGATGCTGCGCGATCGCAAAAGAAGTTCGCAATGACGCGGCGAGTGCGGAGAGTTAGGTTCATGAACATAAATCACAGTGTACATTGCGAATAAGTGATAATATTTGATTTTTCACTTATAATGTACTGTTGAAACGTTGAAATAAACACTTAATATTGCAGGAGAAATACGCATGAAACATCTAATCCCTTATATTCTATTCTTCAGTTTGCTGCTAAGCGCATGCGGAGCAATACAATCGGCCCCAACAACTCCGACGATCAGTCCTGAAGATATTCGCGCCACAGCAGATGAAATGGTCTACGGTATGCTTACCCAAACGCAGGCAGCAATGCCAACCAATACGCTTGCACCCCCAACAAATACACCCTTACCAATTGCCACTGCAACAATCACTCTGGTGCCGACCCAATCCGCACTGGATGGCTCGCCAACAATATCTGTGGCTACCACATCTCCATCTGCCATTATCGTGCCAACAAATACTTCCGCATCTACAAACGTGTTTGCTTGTACCGAAAAACCACTCACTGGCTGGACTGGAGATAGCGCCCGATTATCGGTTACCAATTATGTAAATGACTCAACAGCCAATGTTTTCCTTTGCATCACAACCAAGTATGACAATGATGCTGGATATATAAATATACCTGTGGTGAAATCAAATAGCGCTGATGTACCCATGGGCTGTTACAGTGCAACAGCCTGGGTGGATGGCAAAAAAGATTTTAATGCCACGACAACTTTTTGTATTAATAACACAAATAATGTTCAACTTATCATTGATGATAACCGTCTGACATTCACAGCTGGCTGCGCACCAAATTGCTAAAGATTAGTTTCCTGAATACTTAAAGATCCCCGTATGGGGATCTTTTTTGTACCTAGAAAATCTCGTCCAACGCCAGATCAACACCCTCAAAAATCCGTGCACCTTGCGCCTGCAAATACTCGCCTTTATGCGGCGTTCTTGCGATCCCTATTTTATTTACATGTACCGAAATCCCCCGCCCATATAATACCTTTTCCATTTCACCCACGCTAATAAGTCCAGCGGGCGTGTCTTCGAAGACCCATATCTCGCTACCCTCTAAATACCCAATTACATCTGCCCCTCCCCCATTCAATGCAGCATACGCGTCCAGCATACTCGTATCCATATCTCTTCCAAAAGACATATGGGAGGCTGCCAACGCGTGGACAGGAGAAGGTTTCGCAAGGGAGGTTGTATTCTCACCAACCTCCTCGGCGAGCCATTCAATTTCGCCATAACCAACCAAAGGAAATCCCTCCAGCCCAACCAATTGGAGACCATAATGGGCATCTGGCATCCCTCTTGAAGGGCGATTCGTCATCACCACACCCCCATTTTCGGGATCTTTCAGCCAGGCGAGAAGCCGATTTCTTACGTCCGCACCAAGCAGCGGCTGATCAAATTGAAACAGAAAACTCTCCACATCCAAATTTCCGTTTTTCCCATAGATGCGCTTAAAGTCATTGCTCCCCAAAATCATCTCCTGAAAAAGATTTAGCGTGGGAGAATGGTCGATGGATTGACTATTCCTGATTATGGAAATCGCGTGCGCAGGATCAGCTCCTGTCTTATTTACAAGATGCTGGATGGCTCTCTCAAGCCGAAGCCGGGCATGGTCCTGGGCTGGCTCCCGTTTAAGAGAATCAAAAAGGGGAGGTAATGAAATTTCCCCAATAAGGGCGAGCAACGCCATACAAGCCGCGCTGGAATGCCATTCACTGGAGATGCCCAATCCCTCGAATTGAGCGATTTCCGCATCCGAAAGTGTGATCCCTTCATACCCCAAGGCTTGCGCCCCCAATCGGACTGTCTCCTTAAGTGCACGGTGATAGCCAATAGGTTTTAGCAAAACTCCGTCCATATCGAAGATGAGTATTTTTTTGCTCATTGCAGATGTCTCTTGCGCAACTCGTCTTCCACATCGCTCAAACTCAATCCTTTTACAGATAGCAAAACCAGCGTGTGGTAAAAAAGATCGGCCACCTCTTCGATGATGCGTTGATCTCCTTGCCCCTTTGCAGCAAGGATGACCTCGACTGCTTCCTCCCCAACCTTTTGCAATATGCGGTCTTCACCATCGGAAAATAAGCTCGCCGTATAAGATTTTTCGGTGGGGTGGGTCTTTCTATCTTCAATGATCTCAAATAGTTTTTGAAGCATTTCTCTACTTTCCTATTTCAATATCCTGATAAAAACAACTCTGTTTCCCAGTGTGACAGGCGGGGCCAGCAGGCTTGACCAATATCAGAAGAGTATCAGCATCGCAGTCTACCAGAATTCTACGAATATTCATAAAATTTCCTGATGTTGCCCCCTTAAGCCAGAGTTCGTTACGACTGCGGCTCCAGAAATGAGCCTGACCCGTTTTTTGCGTCAGCTGAAAAGATTCCGCATTCATCCAGGCAACCATGAGAATATCCTTGGTTTCTTCATCCTGCACGATCGCTGGAATTAAACCACGCGCATCAAATTTCAAATCGATCTGATTTATCATGATCCACCTTCAACCATCCTGACAGGAATTCCTCTGCTCAGCAACTCCTCTTTAACCTCCGCAATTGTCAGGACCTTATCGTGAAACAGGGAGGCAGCGAGGGCTGCATCTGCGCCGCCAAGGGTGACCGCATCTGCAAAATGGGACACATTCCCCGCGCCACCGCTGGCGATAACGGGCACATTCACTGCCTCAGCAATTGCGCGGGTGAGTTCCAGATTATAACCAGCGAGGGTCCCATCCGCATCCATGCTGGTTAGCAGGATTTCACCAGCGCCCATATTCACACCACGTTTCGCCCATTCCACCGCGTCCAATCCGGTAGGTTTTCTCCCACCGTGGGTGTAGACTTCCCAGCCCTCACCCTTCTTTTTCGCATCGATGGCGAGGACAATGCACTGTGCGCCAAAACGTCTTGCTCCCTGAGAAAGCAGATCGGGATTTTGGACAGCGGATGAATTGATCCCGATTTTATCTGCCCCTGCAAGCAGGGTGCGGCGCGCATCCTCGACGCTGCGGATACCGCCTCCAACAGTCAGCGGCAAAAAAACTTTCTCGGCCACCCTCCGAACAACATCAAGCATGGTCTCTTTGCCCTCATGCGTAGCAGAGATATCGAGAAAGACAAGTTCGTCTGCTCCCATCTCATCGTAGGCTTTTGCCTGTTCTACAGGGTCACCGGCATCTCTCAAACCAACAAAGTTGACGCCCTTGACCACACGCCCATCTTTGACATCCAGGCAGGGGATGATCCGTTTTGCTAACATGCCCCACCCCCACCTACCCTCCCCCGCAAGCGGGGGAGGAACTTATTCTTTGCTTTAATTAACATATTAAAGCCTCCTTCAACGACAGGTGATTTTCATATAAAGCGCGTCCAATAATCACTCCGCTCAAACCGGCTTCTTTGACCTGGCGGACATCATCCAGTGAGGCGATCCCACCTGAGGCAATCACATCCAGGCCACTTTGCTCAGCAAGTTGACGGGTATTCTGCGTGTCATTGCCGATTCCCATCCCGTCGGTGGCGATATTGGTGTAGATGATCATCGTCGCACCGATCTCCTTTAATGCGGAGGCAAATTCAAAGAGAGAACGATCCGAAGCCTTTTGCCAGCCACGCGTCATAAGGACACCATCCCGCGCATCCAGGCCAAAAACGATTCGGTCAGCCCCAAATTCGCCAATCGCTTTTTCAGCAAAACTGGAATTTTCGAGGATAGCCGTCCCCAAAATAACGCGGGTGATACCAAGGGCGAGGGCGCTCCTGATATCGTCTAGGCTACGCAGCCCCCCGCCCAACTGTGTAAAGATTTTATCTCCGCAGGCGGCGAGGATATTTTTGATCGCACGCTGATTTGGCTCGGTATTTTCGCCAAAGGCACCGTCGAGATTGACGAGGTGCAACCAATGCGCGCCCTGTGCCTGCCAGTTTTGAGCTATTTGAGCTGGATCGCTACTGTAGGCTTTCTGCTGCGTCGGGTCGCCCTGACGAAGCCGGACAACCTCTCCTGCGCGGAGGTCAATCGCGGGGTAGATGGTAAAGGACATAATATGCTCCTAAATAAAATAACATAGCCAAAACGGAGAACCCGGTAGGGAGCGCAGTCGAAGGAGGGCATTGAATGGATCGCTCTTTACCCTGTCGGGTACAGGCGACTACGCTACGCTTCGCTCAGAGACTGGGCATGTTTTTATATTTTCTCCACAAAATTTTTCAGGATTTGCAATCCGATTTTTTGGCTTTTTTCAGGGTGAAACTGAACACCATAGATATTCTTTAAATTGACAACGGAAGTGAACTCAACCTCGTAATCAGTGCTTGCAAGAATATGCGCAGCGACCTCGGGCTGGCAATAGTAGCCATGATTGAAATACACATAACTTTCATCAGGGATTTCGCTGGTCAGCGGTGAATCCTTTAATAGCTGAAGCGTGTTCCAGCCAATTTGCGGGATTTTGAGGGTATCACTTTCAAATTTGAGCACACGCCCCGGAAGGAGAGAAAGCCCCCCGTGAACGCCATGTTCGTATCCTTCTTCAAAAAGAAGCTGCATCCCGAGGCAGATGCCCAAAAGAGGTTTCCCGGAATCTGCAAATTCCTTGATCACCGGAACAAGATCATTTTTTTTCAATCCATCCATCCCATCTTTGAAGGCTCCCACACCGGGCAAGATTGCTTTTGATGCGGCGAGAATTTTCTCAGCGTCGTTTGTAATGAGCGCTTTCCCGCCGACAAATTCAATCGCTTTTTGGACAGAGTGTAAATTCCCTGCACCGAAATCGATGATCGCGATCATGAGAGTTTTCCTTTTGAGCTGGGGATGAGATCCGATCGACGTGGGTCAATCTGTGTTGCCGCATCCAGGGCGCGGGCAAAAGCTTTGAATAGCGCCTCTGCCATATGGTGGTTATCTTTTCCATACAAAATATTAAGGTGCAGATTCATCCGACTCGTGACCGCAAGGGATTCGAAAAAATGCTCAAGGAGGGAGGTTGGAATCCCGCCGACATCGGGACTGACCCAATTTGTCTGGATGACAGAATAAGGTCTGCCCGATAGATCGAGTACAACATTTGCCAGCGCATCATCCATGGGGACGCTTGCTTCTGCCATCCGCGTGATGCCGCGCTTTTCACCAAGTGCCTGTCCAATCGCCTCCCCCAAAACAAGTCCGCAATCTTCGATGGTGTGATGCGCATCGATATGCAAATCACCTTTGGCCTGGAGGTCAAGGTCTATCAACCCGTGGACAGCGATCTGGGTCAGCATATGGTCAAAGAATCCGATGCCAGTATTAATTTTAGCAATTCCACTCCCATCGAGGTTGAGAGAGAGGGAGATATCGGTTTCATTCGTTTTTCGGTTGATTGTAGATATTCGCATGATTTATCCTTTTCTTTTCACCACAGAGTCCACAGGGAGCACAGAGAAAAGCTCTTCTCTATATCTTTAAAACTGTGTGGTCTCCGTGCTCTTTGTGGTTAGGTACTCCAACAACACATCCATCTGCTCAGGTGTTCCAACGCTGATGCGGATATGGTCATCCAGGCCGGGGTTGCTAAAGTAACGTACCAAAATACCGGATGAGGCAAGGTCTGCCTTGAGTTTGGCTGCCTCTCGTCCAAGCACGCGGCAGAGGATGAAGTTCGATTTGGAAGGATATGGTTTCAAATATGTAATTTCCTTCAACGCCTTGAAAAGCCGCTCCCTCTCAGTGATGATCTTTTGCCCGATTTCTTCCAGCTCCCTGGCATGGCGAAGTGCTGCCAAAGCCGCTTCACTTGCAGCAACGGAAATATTATAGGGTTGCTTTGCCGTCCATAAATAAGGCATCAATGCTGAGGGGAAGACTCCGTATCCCACACGCAAACCGGCCAACCCCGCCCATTTACTGAATGTGCGGAGGACGATCAGGTTTTCACGCTCAGAAGCTTGATGAATATAGCTTGCATTTGGAGGGGCGAATTCCATATAGGCTTCGTCCAGGACAAGTAGCAGATTCTGCTCGAGGAGGGCATCAATGATTTTTGGCGAGAGCAAGCCTCCATCCGGGTTGTTCGGATTTGCCAGAAAGAGGAGCTTAGGCTGATATTTTTCAATCGCATTGAGGAGGGCATCCGCATCCACGGAAAAATCATCCAATCTGGGAATATTGACGACGCGCCCTCCGTTGACGGCGGTATCAAAGGCGTACATGCCAAAGGTGGGCGGGCAGTTTAGGATCACCTCACCGGGGTTGATAAAAAGGCGCAAAATCAGATCAATCAACTCATCGGCACCTGCACCCGTGAGAATATTTTCAACAGGCAATTGATGGTATTCGGCAAGGGCGCGTCTCAAAAATCGGCTCTCAGGATCAGGGTAAATATGAGCATTGGACAGATCCTGAAGTGCCTTGGCAACAGCAGGCAAAATGCCATAGGGGTTCTCATTGGCATCCAATTTGATGATCTTATTGGCCGGAATGCCCAACTGCTCGGATAGCACCTCAAAGGGGATGATGGGCGTATAAGGCTCCATATTGAGGATGTGGGGTCTGAGAAGTTTTTTCATAATTTATCCATAAGGTTATGCAGATTTTTTAGATTTCAGGTTCACCACAAAGGCACGAAGGACACAAAGTTTTCTCTAAACCCACAAAGAGCTTCCTTTGTGGGCCTAATGAAACTCTTTGTGCTCTCTGTGTTTTTGTGGTGAGTTTCATCATTCAGCATTCTTAATTCTGATTTTAGATGCATTCGCGTGCGCGGTCAGTTTTTCGGTATCAGCAAAATCTGCCGCGATGGGACTCAGCTCAGCCGCGGTCTGCGGATCGAGGGCAACTACGCTGGAAATTTTAACGAAGTCCAACAGGTTGAGAGGCGAGGCAAAACGCGCTGTCCCGCTGGTTGGCATGACGTGGCTGGGGCCAGCAACATAATCGCCCAGTGCTTCAAAGGAATGTTCGCCGAGGAAGAACCCGCCAGCGTTATTAATTTGATCCATCAGACCTTGCGGATCACGTACTGCCAGGCAGAGATGTTCGGCAGCATACTCGTTTGCAAGCCTGGCTGCCTCCTCGATGGAGGTTGTTATCACAATGCCACCTTTATTTTCCAGCGAGGCTTTGATGATCTCTGCGCGGGAAAGTTTGTCCATTTGCGCGGCGACTTCCTTTTGAACTGCTTTTGCGAAATCGGCATCAGTGGTGAGTAAAATTGCACTGGCCTGCACATCATGCTCCGCCTGGGCGAGTAAATCAGCCGCGACCCAGGCAGGGTTCGCCGTCTCGTCAGCGATGACCATCGTCTCAGTAGGGCCAGCCAACCCATCCAGGCCAACCAAACCATATAATTGCTGTTTTGCCAGGGTGATAAAGAGATTCCCGGCGCCGACGATCTTATCCGCGCGGGGCAGGGTCTCTGTCCCAAAGGCCATCGCGGCAATCGCCTGCGCACCACCGATCTGATAAATTTCGTCAATACCGCAAATAAAGGCAGCAGCCAATATCGAATCTTTGGGGTTTGGCGGGGTGCAAACAAGAATATCCTTCACGCCCGCTACCTGAGCAGGGATCACGCTCATCAACAGGGAGGAAGGCAGCGGAGCTGTCCCGCCCGGCACATATACCCCGACACGCTCTATCGGTGTAAAACGTTGACCAATTTCCCCTCCCATTTCCTTTGTCAGCCAACTGGTGATGGGTTGATTATTATGAAAACTGCGAATCCGCTCGGAAGATTTACCCAAAACTTCCTGCAATCGAGAAGGGATGCGGTCCCAGGCGGCCTCCAACTCTTTTTTCGGAATTACAAAATCTGCCTGATCAAATTTATCTATCAAGGCAGACCATTTCCGAACAGCTTTATCGCCATCCTCATCAATCGATTTCAAAATCTGCGCCACAGCCTGATCTGGCCTCACGCCTTTGCCAAAAAGAGTCTCCGTCCTCTCGATCGTTAGTGGTGAATACTTATCCTGATAAATCGGTTTTCGCACCAGCAAAGATCGCTGTGCTTCTTCTACAGAATAGATTTCAATCATTTATGCCTCCAATGCAGATAACATTGCAGAAAGTTCTTCGGGTTCTTCTTCAAAAATATAATCAACCTGCGAAACCACTACCCCGCTGCCTCCAACCTCACGGATCTCGCGTACGGCCTGGTGCAATTTCGATTTCGTGACGACCAAATGAGCAGCGTACCAACCCCGTCCTTCTCTTGTGATGACCTGCGAGATAGTCGGCCCCTGCAATCCTCCGATGACTTTCTTTTCGAATATTTTTTCGGCGATCTTCTGAGGGGATTCACCTCGAATATTGGCAAAGATCGACAATTTTTCATTCCCTCGCAAATAAGCCCCGATCACCTCCAGCAGTTGGATGGCAATCTTGCGGGTCGCAGGATTCTTTTGCAAACAGACCTTATTAGCGATCAGACAAGCCTGCGATTGGAGTAGCTCACCACCCTCCAGGATTTTCAAATGGTTATCACGCAGTGTTGTCCCTGTTGAGACGATATCCACAATCAGATCGGCATAGCCAACTGTAGGGGCAATCTCCAGCGCACCCTCCGATTGAATGACCTTGAACTGGACTCCGCTATTTTGCTCGAAAAATTTTCGGGTCAGATTTGGGAACTTGGAGGCAACTTTTAGCGGACGTTTCAGGCTTGCTTCCATGATGGATAAATCTGCCAACGAATTGACTTCTCCCCAGGACTGAGGCAGGATCACATTTAAAGAGCAATGGGAGAAACCCAAACGCTTATGCAACTCAAGAATATTGCCATTCTCGTCTTTTCTTTCAAGATAAATATCCCTGCCAGTAATCCCAAAATCCACACTGCCATCGCGCACACTATGGACAATATCACCCGGGCGTTGAAAAATGACCTCCATCTCTGGAAACCGGAGGATGCTGGCCTGATACTGGCGAGGATTTGGACTATAAACCCTGAAACCCACATTGGCTAAAAGTTCCTTGCTTTTCTCTCCCAAAAAACCCTTGCTGGGAAGGGATATCCTGATCTTGCGTTTCTCTGCTTTCATCAACCACTCCTATATTTTTAATTACCTGTGCATCGCACTTTACTGATGATTTTCAAATTGGTTTCGATCGTCCTGCAGGTTTAGATTGCAATTATGGGAACCTGTGGGACGTTTTCCCTGGATAAAATAAATTGACAGTAATGAACATCAATAAACCACAAAAAAAGCGCTTCCCAATCGGGAAGCGCTTCCAAAATGCCTGCTAATTCAATTTCTATTCTTACTAAGAAATGCAAAGCTCCTTAAAGCAATCCTGCCCGACGTGAGAGTCGATTGAATGAGCGTAATGATGATGGTTGGAAGACAAGAGTATGCATTTCATAACGGGGAGAAGTTTATCATAAGAAAAGAGATGGGGCAAGTTTGGATTTTTTGATATAAAAAACGCCAAGTGTTTTGAAGCACTTGGCGTTGGATGTTGAAATTCTATGAACCCGAAAACTGTCTACAAACCAGCGGCAGCTTTCAACGCTTCAGCTTTATCAGTCCGTTCCCAGGTGAATTCAACATCTTCACGGCCAAAATGACCATAGGAGGCCGTCTTGCGATAGATCGGTTTACGCAGGTCCAGATCACGGATGATGGCACCGGGGCGCAGATCAAAGTGCTCGGTGATCAACTCGGCAATTTTCTCATCTGCGATTTTTCCCGTACCAAAGGTCTCGACGTTGACCGAGAGCGGGTGGGCAACGCCTATCGCGTAGGCCACCTGAATTTCACAGCGATCAGCGATCCCGGCTGCGACAACATTTTTCGCCGCCCAGCGAGCTGCATAAGCAGCCGAACGATCCACTTTGGTGGCATCTTTCCCGGAAAATGCACCACCCCCGTGACGTCCCATTCCACCGTAGGTATCGACGATGATCTTGCGTCCGGTCACACCCGCATCGCCCATTGGGCCACCAATGACGAAACGCCCGGTCGGGTTGACGAAAATCTTGAGGGCATCATCCACCATGTCAGCAGGGAGAACAGGATTGATCACATGCTCAATGATCGCTGCACGGATATCTTCCTGCGTTATATCGTCTGCGTGCTGGGTGCTAACAAGAACCGTATCAACGCGTTTTGGCTTTCCTTTGGAATACTCAATAGTGACCTGGCTCTTGCCGTCGGGGCGGAGCCATTTCAAGGTCCCGTTTTTGCGGACTTCTGCCAGGCGCAAAGTAAGTTTATGCGCCAGGTAAATTGGCATTGGCATCAGCGTTGGGGTTTCGTTGCAGGCATAACCAAACATCATGCCCTGATCACCAGCACCAATCGCCTCGATCTCAGCTTCGGTCATTTCACCAGATTTGGCTTCAAGGGCTTTATCAACACCCATGGCAATATCAGTACTCTGACTGGCAATTGCAGAAAGGACGCCACAGGTATGTCCATCAAATCCTTTTTTCCCGCGGTCATAGCCGATCTCCACAACAACCTCGCGAACGAGTTTGTCGAAATCCACATAAGCCTCAGTCGTGATCTCACCCAGCAACATAACATATCCTGTTTTGATCGCTGTCTCACAGGCAACACGTGAACGTGGATCCTGCTCCAGACAAGCGTCCAGAACTGCATCGCTGATCTGGTCACACATTTTGTCCGGGTGGCCTTCAGTCACAGATTCAGATGTGAACATCAGGCTTTCGGAAGTCATAAAGGTAGAGCTCATAGTTTTTTACCTCGCTAAAAATAGGAAATGCCCCTTCAGGTATTCGTGAAAGGGCATCTTGGCAAGGTTTTTGCACGGCTGCCCTCTCATCTTCCAGAAAATTCACTGCCGGATTTGGCACCTTTGCATTGTTTATCCTAATGGTTTGAGATAAACAAAACTAGGTTGTCGAGGCTTCACAGGGCCGGTCCCTCCGCCTCTCTGGATAAGAGTTGCCGTATTGGGGCTATTGAATTGTGGCGAGAGTTTACCATAGCGGATAAAACAAGTCAACTTTCATAAGCGGGCCGCTGGATATGTAAAACCACTTGATCAAACGATCTTGGATTAGACGAGTCACATCAGAATTTCAGCTTGTTCCCATTTAAGAAACGCAGATTTGGATATTAACAAATCCCGTTAAAAAAACCTCCCTCAAATCCTGAGGATTTGAGGGAGGTTGGGAGAGAGCCACAAGATAATCTTTCCCTCCCAGTCGATCCTAATTTAGCGGTAGCAGGTTAGTTATTCGAAGCGCAGCGGAAGCCGATTTTCGGTGAAGATTCACCATGGAATTCAGGTGAATCCATATCATCGGCATCAGGATTTGGGCCACTGGCGCTGCCACGGTTAGAGACCCGAATATCCCTTTCTACATCCTGATACGATCCACCGCGTATTACACGTAATTGAGTAAGCATTCCCCTTGCAGCAAGGGGACCGCTTGGATTGGCTGCAACCGCAAGGGAATAGTAAGCCGGATCATAAAAATCGGAGACCCATTCCCAAACATTGCCCGACATATCGAGTACGCCGAAGGGGCTGGCGCCTGCCGGAAAACTTCCAACACGGGAAACATCGTTGATTTTATGATCGAAATTGGCGCGTGAAGTATCCGGCCTTTCATCACCCCAGGGGAAATTACGGAAGTCATCACCACGAGCAGCACGTTCCCATTCTGCCTCGGTGGGAAGGCGTTTACCAGCCCAGGCGCAATAATCGGAAGCATCGCCCCAGGTAACATATATGACGGGGTAATCGGCATACTGCTCGGTATTAAAATATTTCTGATGCTTTTCAGATTTGAATAAATCTGGTGGTTCACAGGCACCTTGCTGAACACAAAGCATATACATGGCGTTGGTGGTTTCAAGTTTATCCATCCAGAAGGCAGACATGGAAACCTTGTGGTCTGGTTTCTCGTCTTCCTCGGCCTTTACATCAAGAGCTCCCATGCGGAAATTTCCTGACGGGATAAAAACTTGTACCATCCCGTCCACAGGAGATGTACGCTCTGAACCAGCGCTTGTATCCTGATCCACAGGAGCCGCAGTGGGATTAAGTACAGCGGGGGCGGCGGTGGGGAAAGCCGTTGCGATAGGAATCGGGGTCGGTTCAGCAGCCTTGCCAATCGCGCCACATGCAGTGACAAAAAGCATTATCACCATTAAAATAGGAATTAGTTTTTTCATCTCGTTCTCCTTAACTAAATTTTATCTATAAGCTGAGTATATCTGCGAGAGATTTTTTTTGTAATCACCCAATAGTCACAATTTAATGTTTTTTTGCGACCCACTGCGACCAAATGGTGTATAATTACAATCTGATAATGAAAAATAAGGCAAAAATTGCGACTTTTCCTCAGATATCCTATGAAATGACCAATAAGTCCTTATACCACCTACACACGGAATCATTATGACCCCATTAGCCAAGACCATACGCGTTTTAATCGTTTGCGATCAATCTGACACCGCCCCTTTGTTGGGATATATGATTCGCGAAAAGGGTTTAAATGCGATTATAGAGACCTCTGTACAGCGGGCAAGCGACCGGGCAATGGAGATCATGCCTGAGCTGATCGTGATTGATGTGAATGCCCCCCATCCGGAACGGATCGCTTTAGCTAAAAAATATCGCACAATCAGCAGAAGCCCTATCCTGCTCTTTTTGCCTGCTCATCATGAAACAGAAATTCTGGAGGCCTATCAGGCAGGTGTTGATGAATGTATCGTGAAACCGGTCAGCCCGGCCATATTTCTGGCAAAAATCTCAGCCTGGTCGCTACGCAGCACAACCTCCCCGCTCAAGCTTCCTGATTCGCCTCAGCTCCGACTTGACTCAACCAGACGGATAGCCCTGGGACCCAAGGGGGAAAAAATCAAGCTTACAAATCTCGAATTCCGTCTATTGAGTTTTCTTATGAATCGGCCCGGATATGTTTTTAAAAATGAGGAAATTTTTCCTGCCGTTTGGGGTATCTCTGCCATGGATGACCAGACAGCACTTAAAAATGTAATTTACCGCCTCAGAAAAAAACTCGGGAAAGATCGGGAATATATGATCCAAACCCTGCCCGGAGGTTATTCCTTTCGTGAGGATTAATTTCTTATCTGCACAGGCTCATTGAACATATTCAAGAGCAGTATGTGCGTCCGCATAGGGAGAATCGTTGATGGAGAGCGCTTTTTCCCAGGCGGCTTTCGCGTCTTTGAATTCATTCTGTCTATAAAGCGCCCAACCATACCAAAACCAGGTTTCTTCGGACATATTCGTAATACCGCGCGCATAATCGGCAAGTAACAGCAATTCATCAATACGGTCGGCATGGAAATAGGCCCAAAATGGGCCAAACTGATACCGGAACATGCGTAGAGGTAATAATTCAAGTTCGCGTGCTTTGTCATATGCTAGGGCGGCCTCTTCGTATTCTTCGAAGTAAACAAGGTTACTGCCTAGATTAAACCAAGCATAAACATTGTTCGGGTCGGCTTTGATTTCTGAACGGGAATTAGCTAGAGCATGTTGACGATTGGCATCCGGATTCCAATCGGAGCCAAGCAAGATTTCAAGTTCGTTTTCATCACGCGGATAGTAGAGCACCATATATAAATTATTAAAAGGCTGCCATTCATCCTCGAGCTGCTCGTAGGAAATCGTCAGATCAGCGCCATGATAGGAATCTTGCACAATAAAGGTCTGCGTGGTGTCATCGTATCCAGTCAAGAGAAGGTAATGCGCAGCCCACAGATCATCGGATGGCCCGAAGGCATCATTTGGGTCAAGACTGGTGACACTTTCAACAATAACAGGGTAATTAGCTGCAATTAATTTTTTTAGCATATCCAGGTCGCCGGCTACGCGATATCCAATATTTAGCCAACCTGCGAAGTTACGCACATAATAGGCCATCTCTTCTGGATTGACATTGCGATCCTGCAAAACTGGCTTGATTTGCGCGGCGATCTCGGATTGGTCACCTTCCCACCCATATAAATGCAATGCCATAGAAAGCGTTGCTGGCCCACAATTATTAGGGGTTTGCTCCTCATAGGGTGGACTGGGAAGTAAAATCTTCTCTGGCAAAGGTGCGCTGGTTGCGGCGGGGTTTACAGGTAGCGTTTCAAGGGTAGGCGTAGCGATAGCTAAAGTTTCGGTCACTTCAACAGTTTGTGCTATTGAAGGTAATGGCGTCACTGGCAAGGCAGTCGGTACCGGACCGGGCGGATTGACAATATTCCTCAGATAGATAATAAACTTTTCATACCGCCAGGATAGCGCCGATTCCACTCGTGGGATTTGTAAAACCAATACTGCCAATATGAACAGTACGGTTAAGATAATGATAATTTTCTTTTTCGACATGGCGAGAGTTTACCAGAAATACCTTAGCGTAATATGTGCTAAAAAGGTTCGAAATCATTTTTCCAATATTCACCGCTGCCCGTATTTATTTTTCTTGTAATCTTGCATCGCTTTTATATCTTCGGCTGAAATAAGCTGCGGTGTGCCAATACTCAAAGCTAGAATATAAATCTGGGCTGTTTTTTCAACGACATGGGAAACCGTAAGTGCGGTTTTCATATCCTCACCAACACACAGAGTCCCATGGTTGGGCAGGAGTACGGCATTACGTTCTTTTCCCAATCCTGCTGCCACGTTCTGACCAAGTTCTTTCGTTCCAGGCAGAGCGTAGATCGAGCAGATAATTTTATCACCTACGATTTGGGCAAAATCCTCGCTAATCGCAGGCAGATCCATTCCATTAACACCCAAAACAGTCGAATATATTGGATGAGTATGAACAACAGCATTCACATCTGGCCGAGAATGGTAGACTGCGATATGTGTCTCTTTTTCAATAGAGGGAACTCGCGCACCATCAACAATATTTAGATCATTATCTAATACAACAATATCATTGGGTTCAATTTCACGGTAATCCATCCCGCTTGGGCTGATATATACCAATCCCGTTTCAGGGTCCCGAACACTAATATTTCCCCACGTTCCCACAGTCAGACCTTCTTCAAGCATCGTCACCCCAGCAGCGACGACTGTTTCTTTATAGCGTTTACCAGTCATTATTGATTTTCCTTATCTGCACACAGAAAGAACCGCCAGGTTTTTGAAGCTTGGCGGTAAGATATGATTTATCTGAATTCTAAATATATAATAATAATGGCTTCATTGCCCATCGGCCTGAATACTTGCCAACACCTGCTGATATTCTTCTGAATTAGCCGGCTTTATGCTCAAGAGCATTGTGATCGTTTTAACTGCCTGCTCTTTATCCCCTGCTTCTAAAAACATTTCGGCAGCATTATCAAACTCTTTAATCGCCTCATCTTTATTACCAAGGCGATAGTATTGCTCTGCAAGAATTCGATGCACCTGTGCGATGGAGGGATGATCATTGAGCAAGTTCTTTATCAATTCAACTATATCGTTTTCTTCTGAGGGATGCTCTGCCAGGTAACTTGTATAGTTATCCAGCTCTCGCAACCCCTGCGATTTATTCCCTAGTTTAAAATTCAGATCTATCAGGCTCTTTCGCGATTCGCTGTCTTCTGGACTAAGAGTTCGAATTTGCTCAAAAACTCTGACGGCTCGTTTCCAATCAAGACGCTGCATATCAATATCGGCCATGCGCTGTAGAATGTGAATATTCCACGATCGCTCCGCGGTACCTTGCTGCGCTGCTTGCAATGCAGTTGTATAGGTTTTTCGTGCCATATCCAATTCTGCAAGGCGATAATATATATCTGCCAGGTTCAAATATTCCTTGATCGCATCGTCAATCTGGCCGCGTGCGGTTAGTTGCTCAATCAACTTTGTGCGGGATGAAAGATCCATAGGCGCAAGCTGAAGGATTTTACGCAAGTAGACAGAAGATTGATTTGCTTCACCACGAATGCTATATGCCTCAGCAATTACACTAAATTTTGCAATGGCTTCTTCGTTTCTCTCATCCTGTATTAGAAGATTACCGATTAGCGAATGGAGAGGGAGATAATTAGGGGCGAAATAAATCGCCTGAAAAGCCTCGTCCATTGCTGAGCGCATAAATCCTGCGCGTGCCAGCTCGTGGACACGAGAAATCGCTCCCAATACCTGGCTGCTCTCAGCCTGAATCATAACCTCGGCCAAAGGCATTAGCATCTCACCATCTGACTTGGGGAGTTCTTTTCGAGCATTTCGAAGATGGTCGCGCCAGTTTGTCTGCATGAGCAATTCACTCACATTCTCACATAATCGGACGTGAAAATCTTCATCATCTTCATTAGCCTGGGCTTCGATCAAAGGCTCATATAGCTGGCGCAGCGCGTCAGCCTGATCATCAGAAGCAAGAATTACATCGGCCAACTTTAAGGCCTCGAGATATTCTGTCGCCGCCTCGGGGATGCGCCCCAAGCGTTGCAATATCTGCCCCATCAACAAACGTGCAGCAAGCCCAAAATCCTCATGCTTCACTGATTGCTGAAGATTACGCATCGCACTCTCGAGCCGATCTCCACTAGAGCGGAGCATGCCCAAGTCAAAATAAAGAGCGGGATGCTCAAACCCTGCCGCGAGAGCATGTCCTAACTCATCTGCAGCGATTTCATCATTATTTTTCGACTGGGCATCAATCGCTTGCCCCAAATGCAAGACGATCTTTGTATGAGACAGCTTTTTTAATGATAACTGTGCCGTTCCATGCATGATAGCTTGCATTCCCTTACGTTGTTTTTCTCCCTCACTTTCTGAATATTCAAAGAGAATTTCAGCAAGTATCATCATTGCTTTTTTGCGCGCCTCCCCAATGGGATCAGGACTGCTGGAGACCTCTTTCAACGGCGTATTCAATTGTTTAACTTTGGCAATGCGTAGTGGCGCCGTTCCACCGGTCGGGCGAATCGGCTTCGGCAACAGCTTGTCCGAATTTAATAATACCTGTGCTTGTTGCGCGGCCTGATTACCAGGCATAATTTTTAATGCCCGCCCCACCAATTCGGTGGCTTTATCAATTTTCCCAGAACGTTGCATCAGGCTTGCAAGCGCTAAATATTCAGTAACGGCCTGCCCCTGGTGCTGCATCCGCTCATGAACCAGAGCAAGACGGGAATGCGCCAAAATATGTTCTGGATCAAGTTGTGTAACACGTGACCAGTTTTCAATAGCTTTCTGTACATCTTTTTGGGCCAGATACAATTCGGCCGCTTTGGTCGCAGCATTTGTTGCGTCTTCCAAATTACCCAAACGCTCTGATAATTGCGCCATTTTCTCAAAAGGCATAGGATCTTCAGGGGATATTTCGGACAAGGATTGATACGTTAGCAAAGCCTCATCAAATTGCTGAATCTGATATAAAGCCAATGCCAGACTTGAAAGCGCCTTAGGATTGTCTGGCATCTCTGTCAATGCACTACGATAGGAAGCCGCGGCTTTATCCCACAGCTGATCCCACGCTGCAGAATGACCGTTATTCATTGCTTTCTGAAAATTAGCTTCATTTCCTGTCATGAAAAAAGTCTCGTCAATTAATTTCTACAGATCACCCCACGTCAGCCCCCAACGGGCTTCGGTGGACAAGGGAATATCCAATTTATACGCTGATTCCATTGCGCTGGTTACTGCCTTAATAGTATCATCCAATTCATTCTGTGGACACTCGATAACCACTTCGTCATGCACCTGCAATAACATCTTACTATGCAGGCCAGTACCTTGCAAAGCCTTTGCCACATCCAACATCGCGATCTTCATAATATCTGCCGCGGTTCCCTGAATGGGAGCATTGATCGCCTCACGTTCTTCACGATTTCGCTGATTCTGATTGGACGGATTCTTCAAGGAGGGAAAATATCGTCGACGGCCCAACAGGGTTTCCACATATCCCTGCTCTGATGCTATTATACGGATATTGTCCAGATATCGTTTTACTCCAGGGAATTTCACAAAATAGGCGGTGACAAAATCTTCTGATTCAGCCAAAGTCAATTCTGTGGAACGAGTCAGCCCGAAAGCGGACATGCCATAGATCAAGCCAAAATTAACCGCCTTGGCATGGCGACGCATATCCTTTGTTACTTCCTCGAGACGAACTCCATAAATAGCTGCTGCCGTTGTGGCATGAATATCCTGCCCCGAACGGAATGCCGCCAGCATTGTTTCATCCTGGGCCATATGGGCAACAATACGCAACTCGATCTGAGAATAATCGATTGCGAGTAGCACATTCCCCTTTTCAGCGATAAAACCCTTGCGCACCCGGCGCCCCAGCTCAGAGCGGATTGGAATATTCTGCAGATTCGGGTTTGACGAGGCCAAGCGTCCAGTCACTGAGCCAGTTTGATTGAAAGAAGTATGTACGCGTCCCGTTGCTGGGTTAAGGGCAGCTGGTAAAGCGTCAACATAAGTGGATTTCAATTTGGAAAGCTCGCGTTGCTCAAGGATCAAATCCACAACCGGATGATCTCCGTGCATCCCCTCCAATACCGCTGCTGATGTGGAATAATGTCCACTTTTTGTTTTGCGCGTACGGTCCGGCGGCTGTAAACCGAGTCGATTAAATAGTATATCTGATAGCTGTTGGGTGGAATTTAGGTTGAAAGCCTTGCCTACCAGCTCAATAACCTGCTTCTCAATTTCTATCAGACGAGTTTCCAATTGTACAGACATTTCCTTAAAGAAAGGAATATCCAGCAAGATACCGGCCATTTCCATTTCGGCCAATACCTTAATTAGAGGCATCTCCAATTCATAAAGCAATTTTGTCCCCGCAACGCGTTCAAGGTCTTTTTTCAATAAAGGATACAGCCGCAGGCAAATTTCTGCATCAAGGGCAGCATATGGGGCAGCCTTCTCAATAGCGACATCGGCCATGCTGATCTGCTTTTTTCCTGTGCCGATCAATTCTTCTATCTCGATCATTTGCTCACCCAAACGCACAAAAGCGAGCTTTTTCAAACCAAGGCTGCGAGAAGCCGGATCAAGCAACCACTCGGCAATCATCGTGTCAAAAGAATGTGGCATTACATGCAAACCATTACGCGCCAGCAAAATAATATCGTATTTCAAATTATGCCCAATTTTCTGAATTTTTGGGTTTATTAACGATGGGCGTAATGCTTCCAGTACATCTTCGAGCGGAAGCTGTTTTCCCTTTTTATGACCGGTTGGGATATAGAAACCTTCACCTGTTTTGTACGCAAGCGAAATACCGACCAACTCAGCCTGCATCTCATCAGTGGATGTAGTTTCCGTATCCAGCGCGATCATCTCTGACTGTTGGAGTTTTTTCGCCAAATCAGCCAATCCTTCAGCCGTGTCCACAATTTGCGTGGTGATCGAAACAGATTCTTTCGGCGAGGAGATGACAGGTGCATCCGCCCGACTAAAGAGGGAAAGTTGACCCTCTGCAGCAGGTGGAGCGGCGGTATCCGTCAGCTTGTTGAGACGATTGATGAGAGAATGAAACTCAAGGTCGCGAAATAACGCCGTAACCGCAGGTGCATCAAGTTGATCCGTGCGGGATTGCTCAATATCAAGGTGTACGGGCAGGTCTATGCGGATGCGTGCCAAATCCTGGCTCAGATAGGCTGCCTCTTTATCGGTAGCAAGTTTGGACTGGAAGCGTTTCGGGATTTCATCCAGATGAGCATAAATGCCATCAAGGGTTTCGTACTGTGCAAGTAATTTTTGCGCCGTCTTCTCGCCAATCCCATAGACGCCGGGGATATTATCTGAACTATCCCCCATTAGAGCTTTCATATCCACAACCTGATCGGGGCGGACACCAAGCTTCTTTTCTACATCTGCTGGATAATAATCACGAGCGTCGCTCATTGAACGGCCAGGGAGGTTGACAATAACCCGTTCGTTTACCAGTTGGAGCAAATCACGATCTCCAGTAATGATCTTTACACCAAGTCCCTGTTCAGCAGCCTGACGAGCAACGCTGCCCAGCACATCGTCGGCTTCGTATCCATCCATTTCGAGCCGAGGAAGGTTGAAGCTATCTACAAGTTGGCGAATACGCTCAATTTGAGGACGGAGGTCGTCGGGCATTTTAGCGCGAGTACCCTTATATTCGGGATACATTTCATGCCGAAAGGTTTTGCCTACATCAAAAGCTACAGCCATATAATCGGGCTTGTCGTTTTCAAGTAGACGCATAAGTACGCTTGCAAATCCAAATATCCCAGCTGTTGGTTCACCGGTAGATGTTTGCCAACGATCAGGATTTGCTCCACTGAGAGCAAAATAAGCTCGGTAGGCCAATGCATGACCGTCAATTAAATATAGAGTTGGGGGCATAGCAATTATCTTTGTGATAAAGAAAATGGCGAAAATTTCGCCATTCGTGAAAATAAAATGTTCAGTTTGTGTTTGGCGAAAGGGGAATTAAGAACCCTGACGTTCACGCGTACTTTGGATATAATCTTTGACCAGTTTCGAGGGGTGTGGTTGGCTACCGCCCATAATCAGATAGCCTGGCGCCCAAAAATCGCCAGATGGATTTTCCTTTTTCAAACGCAAAAAATCTTCGAAAATTTTCTCTGAGGTTTGCTTGCGCATGACGCGCATAAGATGACCCGGAGATGATGAGGGGGGCACATTGACTACCCACTGCAAATAATCTGGCCGAACTGAAATATATTCCAACCGCCAACCATAGGCGATGCAGATGTTGGGAATCCACTCTGATATACGTACAGCAAGGTCACCAGTTAGGTGGTGAGAACCAAACCGTGGGATCAGCAAGCAGGCGTACGTAAGATCGTACATGCCGGGAGAAGCAGGCTGAAGGTTCACAAGCCCGGCAGCTCTACTACGGGAATGTGGGCGTGTTACATCTAATTCATCGGAGCCTGGATTATGTAATGGAGTTTCAGGGCGGTTGGTTTTCCCAACACGGGTCACCTCAAGATCAAGATCATATTTAGATCGTGATTCCTGAACCTGTGTTGCCTCGAGATCAACTTCTCTAGGCCCCTCATCCTGGAATAACATTCTTCCGGAAGTTACCTGGGGAGATTTTCGGGGTGATACCGATGAATTTTTAACTGGTGTTGAAGGGCGCGTCTCTGTTTTAGGAGAATGCATCTGACCATTGGCGGTCAATTCTTCGCGAAGGGTGCTGGTTTTACCTTCTGTAGAGGCACTAAAAGGATTAGGGTTGGGAATATTCTCCAATATATCCGAGATATTAGAGAACTGGGAAAGATCTCCATCTTCGCCTTCAAAATCAAAGATGTCAAGAAAGTCTTCGGTTTCGGTCTTTTGAGAGGAAGATTTTTCAGAGGGTAGCGTGGGCGTAGCCTCTTGTAATGAAAATTCAAGGGAATCAGCCAAATGCGTCGCCTGGTGACGAATCGCACTGAAAGGTGTTTCCGCATCAAAAACCATCGCAAGATTGATATTCTCGCCAAGTTGGGTTGCATAAAGCATATGCTCCGCCTTTGTGGCATCAAGACGGAGAAACTTGAGCAGGTCACCGGTTTTTTTATCTTCGTTTACAACTTGAACTAATTCAGAAGTTGCAGATTCCAAAAGTTGACCTGCGTAAGACCACATCTTTCGATTACGAATAATCAGTGTGGCTTGAGCAGATGATTCAAGTGTTAGGCGAGTAAGATGTTGGGCAGCTTTGCTCACATCCTGCAACCAAGGAAGGCTCTCCGAATCTTCAACCAGGTTTTTGCCTTCACCATTAGATGATTCTGGCAGGGAAGGATGTTCTTGCTCAATTTCATCATCCAATATACGAAGGAGATCTGGAATATCGAAGGGTTTACTCAGCAGGCTCCAGGGGCGGAGTGCTTCAAAAGTTGGGATCGTTTGGCTGTCAGAGATAATGACAAGGCGAATATCAGCATTTGCTTCACGCAAAATTTGCCCAAGGTCAAGAACAATTTCGTTCTTAATATCCGTATCTATTAATGCATGGGTGAAGTTCTGGCGCTGTATTTCGTCTAGAGCGGCCGCTTTATCATCCACAATCTTGATTTCACAAGAAAGTTTTTTAAGTAAGATTTGGCTAAGAAGTTCACCAAACCTAGGTTGAGGGGTCACTACTAGCAAGGAGAGATTCATCTCGGCTAAAAGTTTATCATGCTCAAGACGAGGATGCAAGTCAATCTATAGGGGGATATTTTATATTTACACATGATTACAAGTTAATTTTACAGGCTAATTTGAAATTCGGCTTGACTTTTAGGTACCGTTTATGCTATCAATAGGGAAACTATTTTGAGAGGTTATTAATGCATCGCGAACGCGTATCTGATAATGTTTATTGGTTTCAAAGCAATGTTTATGCACAGGTTACAGCTGGGGTTGTTGTAGGACCCAAGTGGGCTGTATTAATAGATACTTTGGCTCTTCCTGAAGAATCGATTGCAATTCGCGATTTTGTTGAAAGGGAGCTTCAAACCAGTATTCGATATATCATCAATACCCATTATCATGCTGATCATACATGGGGAAATTGTTTTTTTCCAGACGCAACCATCATTGCACACACTCGATGCAGTGAGCTGCTGTATGAACGCGGCATCCCTGCCCTAAATGATGCGAAAAAAAGAAATTCAGCTTTGCATCAGATTGAAATAATTTTGCCAACCATGACTCTTGATGATGGTGAATTATTATTGCAAATTGGGAAGAAACATTTAAAAATCATTCCCGCTCCTGGCCACAGCGAAGATGGGATTGCCGTATTAGTGGTTGAAGATCGGGTTCTTTTTGCTGGTGATGCTTTTATGCCTATTCCTTATCTTCCCGACGGAAATATCGAAGATATGTATGCTTTCTATGAAAATGTCCGGGAAATGTCTTTGGAGAATATCGTTCAGGGACATGGAGAGATCATATTGCGCGGCGAAGTTGAACCATCAATTAACGAAAATCTTTACTACCTCAATGCAATTGAAAAAGCAGCAAGAACCGCGCTTCGCAGAAAATCGCCGATGGACTTTCTGGCAAGCCAGGATGTGGAAAAATGTGGGAAAAGTCGGATCCATCTTGGTGGCTTGGCGGCTGAGCTGCATAAGCAAAACTTAGAATTCGCATATAATACAGCTCTTAAAGAAGTGGATGCGAACAAAAAGCAAGCTAGATAACAATAAGCCCTTGAAGTAAATACTTCAAGGGCTTAATTAATTTCATGTAACATTTCTTTATCATTCCCCCCTGGTCTCCCCCTCCCCCCATACCTTACCTTTTGCTCGCCAACCATGTAAGCGTTCTTCTCCTGCAATAAGGCGTTTAATATTCGGTCGCAATGCCCAGATTAGTAAAACTTCGGCCAGAAGACCATATAGAATATATTGCCATGGAGATAGCCCCAGCCATGCGCGGATGATAAAAATTACCATTGCGATTAACGCCACACTCATTGTCGTTACAGATGCATAACCCACAGCAAAAAAAATAAATAAACCAACTGGGAAAATGATCAGTATGGATGGTGCCCATAAACCTAATGCACCACCTGCGGTGGCAGCCCCACCTGCACCTCCACGCAAACGAATCTTCCCGTCTTTTTTTTCTGGCAAAAAGATCGAGTAATTATGACCGATAATCGCAGCAGTCGGAGCAAGAACCTCTACCCAGACACCTGCGCCAATACTACGGGCAATCCATACGGTGCTTGCGGCTTTTAGAATATCCAATATCCCAGTGGCAAATCCATACCAAAAACCGGCTGCCCGCATCACATTCGTTCCACCCGTTCGACCGCTTTCCACTTGTGTCACATCTTTTCCTGTCCGCAATCTAACAATTAAAAAGCCAAAAGGGATTGAACCAATCAAATACCCAAGAAATACAACTAGAATGCCTTGAAAAATATGCATTTTACCTCCAAAAAGTGAGCTGCCTATGGTAACACCTATAAACGCGAGGCGTTACTCCTTAATAAAAATCGATATGCACAAGCAGTATAAATTTGGTTCTGAATGAAAATAAGCGTTTATCCAAACCAAATACCTGCACTCCAAACCAAAATCAACATCACAGAAGGTTCAAAGACTGCTCTCCGAAGGGATATTCCTTCCAGGAGGCTGGCGGTCAGGCTTACCAGAGCATATAGCAAACCTAGCAGAAACATTCCATAACGGACGGGGGATATTGCCCAATAATGTAGTCCTGCGGCCAACTGAATGCCAATGAGCGCAATCCCTGCAGACCAGGCCAACTCACGACGTCCTCCAAGTCGAAGATGCAGGGTTCGCAAACATACGAAAAAAGTGGCGATGAAAAGTGCTGGAGCCTGTAAAAATAAACGGATATTCGCATTTCGCAAAGCTAGTGCCAAAATTAAATACAATGCAAAAGAAATCACTATAAGTACAACCATAGCCAAGGGATAGCTGGTGTCTCCGGGGCTAGCGACTACATATTCTGCCCAAAAGACCAAAACCAGAAGAATGCTACCTGCACCAAAGGCAACCCACCACAGAGGTCCATCGGGAAGCAAATAGAATGGGACGCCCAAAACCAGCGAGGTCAGCATTGGCACAAACCAGTGCTCAATCGTACGTTTTCCGGCCAGCATTGGATGACTACGTAACAACCAATCCATCCCACTTGCCGTCAGACCTGAAGCCAGAATTATTATCAGAAGCCGCAAATCCAGGTCAAAGCGTATTACTCTCCCAAAAGCCTGAAAACCAACAGTATACGCAGTTGTTGATATTAAACGTGTAAGCGCAAAAGCCAGTAAGACAATTGCTGTTAATACACTGACTCGGTTGGTATCTGGAAGGTAGCGATTTGTATTCATTTGGATTCTGATAGTTGATAATTGGAAGGATTGGCAACTTGTCCTTCTACGGTAAATATATTGTTTTTATCGGTGTGCCTCCATTGTACCTGCCTCCTGGAAAGATGCCAAGAGCAGGCCAATATGGTAAAATTGACAGGTTATGAAATTTCTAAACGACGAGAAAATCTCCCCTCCCCCAGGTGTAATTTCTTCCCTGAAATCGGGCTTTGATATCACAGCCAATCATATTGGGCTTATTCTCTTTCCCGTTCTTCTTGATCTATTTTTATGGTTTGGTCCTCACTTGCGGGTAGAGAATTTGCTTCGGATAGTGCACACGATGTTTGACGAACTTGCCCGAGAAAATCTTGTCCCTGCAACTGAAATTCAACGCATTCAGGAATCTCTGGGAGAATTGGCCTCTCTTGGTATTAATTTGTTTAGTATTTTGCGTACCTTCCCAATCGGCATTAGCAGTTTAATGAATCAGGTATTCCCCGCTTTAACACCACTTGGGGAGCCTGTCTCTTATCAAGTCGGTTCTGGTTTTAGTTTTTTCTTGTGGATTACCGGACTAACAATACTTGGATGGATATTGGGAAGTATTTACTTTACCTGGGTCGCAAAAGTGGCCCTGCAAGATAAAGAACAAAATCTACTTTGGGCAAGCAAAACTGTTTTCCAGGCAACTCTGCTGGCAGTCTCCCTGTCAATTATCCTAACTATGCTTGGGATACCGCTTCTGATCGTTTTTGCAATTTTTATGCAGATCAACGCCGGACTGGCACAATTTGCGCTACTTTTTCTGGCTTTCTTCGCTATGTGGATCATTGTCCCTCTTTTCTTCTCAGCGCATGGAATATTTGCCAAAAAAGAAAATTTGATCCGATCCGTTCTTAGCAGTTTTCACCTTTCTCGTTTTACGCTGCCTACCAGCAGCTTTTTCGTTATTAGTGTTTTGGTTCTCAGCCAGGGATTCAATATTCTTTGGCTGACGCCATCTGATAATTCATGGATGATGCTTGTCGGCGTTTTAGGACATGCCTTCATCACAACATCAGCCCTGGCTGCCAGCTTTATTTATTATCGTGATATGAACATCTGGCTCGAGTTGCTTTTAGAAAAAATCAACTCAAAAGCAACATCAGCGCAAGCTTAGCCCTACGGAGGTTTTTGTGGCTCAAGAAAAATCATATAAAGCAAAAGATATACAGGTTTTAGAAGGTTTAGAAGCAGTTCGTCGCCGCCCGGGGATGTATGTCGGCGGGACAGATATTAAAGCCTTGCATCACCTCGTTTACGAGGTTGTTGATAATGCAATTGACGAAGCCCTGGCTGGGTCTTGTGATGAGATCGATATCACCATTCACTCAGATGAAAGTGTCTCTGTGTATGATAATGGACGCGGAATCCCCGTCGATATTCACAAACAAACAGGCATGTCGGCTTTGGAAGTGGTCATGACCAAACTCCACGCGGGCGGTAAATTTGGCGGGAGCGGGTATAAAGTTTCCGGTGGTTTGCATGGTGTCGGCGTGAGCGCAGTGAACGCACTTTCGGAATGGTGCGAAGTTGAAATCAAACGCAACGGAAAAGTTCATTTCCAACGTTATGAGCGCGGTATTCCACAAGCGGATATAAAAGTGATTGGCAAAGCCAAAGCCACTGAAACGGGAACAAATGTAAAGTTCAAGTTCGATCCGACAATCTTCGTTGGCGATCTCAGCTATCGTTTTGAGACGTTGGTCCACCGCTTCCGTGAAATGGCATTTGTGACGCGTGGAGTAAAGATCCGCTTTGTAGACGAGCGCACCGACAGAGAACTAACCTTTTATTTTGAAGGCGGCATCACATCATTTGTACGGTATATGAATCGCCATAAGATTGGGCTACATAAAGTCGTTTATGTTGAAAAAACCATCGAAAATATTAGTGTGGAGGCAGCAATTCAGTATACTGATGCTTTCACTGAATCTGTCTATGCCTTTGCAAATACGATCAACACCATCGATGGTGGTACGCACCTGACTGGTCTTCGTTCGGCGCTAACGCGTGTGATCAACGACTATGCTCGCAAACATAACCTCTTGAAGGGCAATGATCCCAATTTTTCTGGCGACGATACGCGTGAAGGTTTGACTGCCATCGTTTCCATTAAGCATCCTGACCCCCAATTTGAGAGTCAGACAAAAGTTAAGTTGATGAATCCTGAAGTGCAGACCCATGCACAGCAGGTCATCGGAGAGGCTTTTAGCACATTTTTGGAGGAAACACCATCGGCAGCAAAAGCGATTATCCAAAAATGTCTCACATCAGCACGTGCACGCAGCGCGGCACGTAAGGCACGTGATCTCGTCATCCGAAAATCAGCATTGGAAAGTCTGACCTTACCCGGCAAATTGGCAGACTGCTCTGAACGAGATTCAAATAAAACCGAATTGTATATCGTCGAGGGTGACTCGGCAGGCGGTTCTGCCAAACAGGGTCGTGATCGGCATTTCCAGGCGATTTTGCCCTTACGCGGCAAAATCCTGAATACGGAGCGCGCTCGTTTGGACAAGATTTTAGGGAACAATGAAGTAAAAGCCCTGATCTCTGCGCTGGGCACAGGAATTGGTGACGGCTTTAACCTGGAAGGCCTCCGCTATGGGCGTGTGATCATTATGACGGATGCCGATGTAGATGGAAGTCACATTCGTACTTTGTTGCTGACCTTTATCTTCCGCTATATGCAACCACTGATCGATGCTGGACATCTTTATATCGCACAACCCCCGCTCTATCTCATCACCCACAAACGAAAATTGCGTTATGTTTATACCGAAGACGAAAAAGAGCAATTTATGAAAACTATAGATGAGGGCGATAAGGTTGGGCTGCAACGCTATAAAGGTTTAGGTGAGATGAACCCAACCCAACTCTGGGATACAACGATGGATCCAGAAAACCGAACGCTGCTCCTTGTCACGATCGAAGACGCAGCTGAGGCAGATCGCACATTCGATATGTTAATGGGAGCAGCTGTCCCCCCTCGGCGGCGTTTCATCCAAACTCATGCGCAAGATGTCCGCAATTTGGACGTTTGATCCTTCCAGATCAACCTTCCCTAATCATCCAATAACAAAATCGGTCTGTCAACAGACCGATTTTGTTATGAAATAACCATCTTTTCCGAAGTTATTGTAGTGTAAAATC
>JACKQG010001906.1_pt1 | contig 28100 bp, 16 predicted proteins | sample 8237621 | NCBI WGS metagenome assembly JACKQG01 (sample SAMN15677084, study PRJNA649215) | marine metagenome | biome: marine; feature: Black Sea; material: saline water; isolation source: suspended particulate matter (SPM) from the Black Sea western gyre | collected 2013-06-09/2013-06-10 | depth... | reverse complement strand
AATTATGTGGGTCAAAAGCAAGCGATTTATTAAAAAAATGTATTGCCATAATCGGCTGTATTATTTCAAATACAGCCCACTAGTAGTCCAATCTAACCAACCCGTTTCACCAACATTTGAAATCTGAAAAGTTTTTTCTGATTCAGCATCACCAAAGTCTAAAGTTATTGGAGAAACTTGTAAAACAACTAATGGCTCAAAATATGACAGTATAGTTTTGTCCACAATAATGGAATGTCCTGCTGTTTGTCGTGTCTGTTCATCTATATTTATTTCCATGCTAAAATCCTGGCTATTGCTGAAGTATTGTGTAAATGTATAAATTTCATAGTTTGTAGAATTCACCTCCTGGGCTCCATCCGTATATTTTATTATCAACTTTGGCCATTCATTATTTACCTGACATTCTGCTTTAGCATATACATCAAAATGTATCCACCCGCTCTCCGGAATTGGGATTGTTTGAAATATGAACCAGCGCATTTCTCCACCAGAGACTAATCTTCTTCCCTCTCCATCAATTAATTCACCTACTCCCTCCATCGTTTCTGCTTCAACAGTTAATGGAAATTCCGGTGGTTGATCATAACCACCCTGTCCGGCTAAATTTATTTGTCCTGCAGAAGTATTTGGATCATTGTCAATCAATCTTAGCGATTCTCCTCTTGAACCAAAAGAAATGGGGCAGAAATTTACACTGAAAGTAGCGGAAGAGTTTGGCGCTATACTTATAGGAAATGGAGTCGTAATTGTATAGTCACTCAAGTCATTAAACTTTGTAGCGCCTGAAATAATTAAAGTACTACCACCATCATTATAAAGAGTCGTTGAAAGTTCTAGACAATTACCAATATCAACTGTGCCATAAATTATAGGATCAATGGGCGTGCGGAGAATTGGTGAAGAAGAAGATGTTGATGTTGTAGGTGATATGATATTTGATGGTTCTGACTCTTCAGCATTTAGTACTGCCGTAACATAAAAGAGATATGTTGTTCCCGATAATAGATTCTCTGAAGTATAAAATTCATTTGTTGTGCTGCTTAATAAAATCCCATTTTTGTAAACGTTATAAGCAGCATACTCATTCAAGCCCGAATCCCATGTCATTGTTACACTATTTACTGTTACATTTATAGCTTGTAGATTTTCTGGAGAATATACATTACCACCTGCTGCTATATGTACTTGATGTTCAACAAATAATTCATTGGGTATATGATAAACAATATCATTTATGCTTGGATTTGTGAGCTGCCATTTTCCTTCAGGATTAAATATGTATTTATCTGTATTATCATCATCTATCACGTCCACGATTACTCCTTCTTGTATCTCTAAAATATCTACATATGTAATCTGTAGAATATCCTCACCATCGCTGGTATCTCCATTGCGGTAAAGGTCAAGGCGTAGTTTTTCTAATGTGCCACTACTTGGAAGCGGACGATAGAAACTAGACAATCTATTAATACCAGTAGCTCCAATCACTTTTATCATATTAATAGCAGATCCTTCCTCCCATACATTATTGGTCCAAAATCGGCCTTTGACATCATCAATAATAATATCCTTGTTTTTAATCGAAAACTCAAACACAAGATATTTTTCAGATCCACCTGAGATATTGTCAAATAGTGGACTAATAATACCAGACCAATCAGTAGGATCACCTGAAGTTTCGGTATCAAATCCAACGAAAAAAGTACCACTTTTAGCTGGTGAAAAAATTGCATTTCTACCTGTCCACCCTAAAGGAGAACCAGAGAAATCCCATTGTTTATAGCATGAATAGAAATTAACATAATCAAATTCCCATGTGTCACCAACAGTTCCAACATCATAAAGCTCAATGCTAAACTGTTTAATATTTACATCAAAATCAAAATCTATAGTATATCTCTTATATCCATCTCCATAGTTGGTGCCAGAACCAAGAGTAACTTTATTTGTCTCATTCCACTCACCACCATCAATTAAGTAATAAATGTAGCCTGGTGAACTAGGATTGGTAACATTGGCTTTTACACCAATTTCAAGTTTGTTAAATTGTTCAGTATTAAGGTCGGAAAATTCGGGGCTTAACACTCCTGGATTCGGTTCCTGTCCTTGTTGGCTAGACTCTATAACTTCAACCGTCCAAGGAGCGTTGATTGTAACCTTTGTGTCAAAACCGGGCGACCATCCGTCTCCTCCACTCTTAAGATCAAAATAGGTAGTAGGATTAAAATGAGCATAGCTAGGTGGATCGGTTGTCCAAAGATAGTTGGATCCCATATTACCTGCAAGTCCAGTATTCGGATCTGGATATTCAGTTGTATTATTATCACCATTGTTTGCACAATCATATCCATCTTTTCGTCTCTGTTTATCATACGGATCGATTGAATTGCTGTTAGAATAACTGTTCTCTCTCACTTCAAAATGAAGATGTACACCATCAGACCATCCCGTATCTCCGGCCCATCCTATAGGCTGCCCTCTTTTAACTTCTTCACCAATATTTAGAACTGAAGCTTCTCTTAAGTGAGCATACATAGTGAAATAAATATTATCATTTGAAAGTGTATGTTTGATGGTGATCAAATTTCCGTAACCACCTGATTCAGATTCATTCAAATTTTTATATACTTCTCCATCAGCAGCAGCTAAAATCTTAAATGTCTCTGTATGTCCATCGGCAACAGCATCATAATCAATTGCACCATTTGGCGAATGAATTTCGCAAGAATGCCAATTGCCTTCATTATCTTGATAATCTTCATAATACCATCCTTGATTTATTTCTACATCAGCTTCTTGTTCAAATGGCAATGTAAGAAACCTATCCTGTGGTAAAGCGGAAATATTTAGCAATAAGATTAATAGAATAGTAAATTGTGTAAGAATGGTTTTTTTGAAGAACATTATTTTCCTCATAGAGTTTTAATTTTATCTATTAACTAACAGGTGCTCAATATTGTGTTATAACAATAGTCGATATCATAACCAACAAGTTTACTTTTAATCCGTTCCCTATGGCTGCACCCCATTATGCCAACAATCTCCAAACACCTGCAAATCTGCCGCATCAATAATTTGGTTGCCAGCATCAGTATTTTTGTTGTAATTGAAAAACCTGGCGTCACTTCCACCTGTGAATTCTCCGCTGTTCGTTGCATGCCAGCAGTCGCCCAATCGTTGTAAATCAGCAGCATCCACGTAGCCATCTCCTGTTATATCACCAAAAATTCGACGGAACAGGGCAAAGGTTGAAAAGGAAGTAATTCCACTGACTGTTACTGTGTTATTGGTCGCGTCAACGGTGCCGCCAAGCCATTGCCAGGTGTTGGTGGTGCTATTAAATTTAGCAATACCGAAGAAAGCACTGGATTCATTGTATCCAGATGCGTCTGCGTCAGTATAATGGAAAGTTATGTTTACTGAAAAGGATGTTATGCTTTCATCAATTTCAATTATTAAATAATGGTCACATACATTGAAACAAGGTGCATCTGGCGGCTGTTCATTGGTCTGGCGAACGGTTACATTTCCGCTGCCTGAAACACTTGAAAAATATAAATCCACGGCATGGCCATCTCCACTTTCATTAAACGAAATTGTAGAATCTGTACTGGCCATATTAGTTTCTGAATAACTCACCCAGGGTGAAAAATCAACATTACCGTTGCTAACATTTTCATTGTCATCATAAATATAAGAATCGATCGTAACTTCGTCGGCTGTGCCCCAGTAAATATTTTCGGCAGTAATATTGTTACTTTGTCCGTTATATAGTTGATACCCGGCATTACCATAAATATTGTTTCCATCGGATGCATCGGAACCAAAATTCGGTACGGATCCATTGGTTAATTTGACACCATCTGATAGATTATTTATAAACACACAATTGTTCAATGTCGGTGATGAACCATCACAAAATAAACCTCTGTTCATATTTTGAACAGTGCATTGATTCATTGTGAGTGTTGCCTGAACAACATTCAACTGACCATTCGTCTGTCCTTTCTCAATTCTGCAATACTGCAAATCTCCAGAAGATCCGGACGTAAAATATAGTCCTGCCCACCCTTGGTTAGTTGTGCATTCGGTGTACACAACTTCGTTTCCCGCAACACCGTTCACATCGAGCGTCCCGTTAATACCGAACCAGCGAGTTTGATGAAGTTTTACAGTAACGCCTGGATCAATAGTCAATGTATGACCTGAATAAACTTCAATATGCGCCTCAGTCACCAGGTAGGGTATCCCGAAATCATGCCAGGTTACATCACTGGAAGTTCCGCCTCCAATATTGATTGCGTTCTCATTATTTCCAGTGGTAGGTAAGTAACTCGAAGAGTTGAGATGGGAGCGCATGTCTATACTGATTGGCCAGTTGCAATTTGAAATGTTGCAATTTGTGATCGTTACATTGGGTGAGTTAATCAAACGTATTGGCATATCATTACAACTAGTCAATATTTGATTTGAGATCTGAGAATTATCGCCATTATATATAACAATGCCAGGCCTACAATTTTGAAAACTGTTTGGGTTACATAATATTATTGGTCTTTCGGACTCAATAGCAGGATAACAGTTACTAAATGTGCAATTTGAGATTGTGGCTGGCCCAATACCAAATGGTAAATAAAGTCGTACATTCTGGATTTGGCAATAATCAAAAATGTGGTCCCTAGGAAACAATTGAAAATGATTATTATTTACTCCGGTAAAAATAATTTCATTCCCTGATTCTGCATCTGCAACTAAACGACCACCCCCTGAATCTATAATTCTTCCCGAATTAAATTGAACAGTGCAACCCGCCTCAATCGTAAGTTGACCAACAATCGTAACATTACCAATAATTACATGGGGACTGTTTGCTAGTGTCCATGTTTCTGAGCCAATAGTACCACTATGATTTTCAGCAGAAACTGTTGTAAAAAAGGAAAAAAATAAAAAATAGCTTAATAATTTGTTCGAATAGCTCTTTAGCATTTTTACTTCCTAATTATTTTATATTTTATCGTTAAATAGCACATTAATTATCTATTTTATGGGGCTACCCCATTATGCCAACAATCCCCGAACACCTGCAAATCAGCCGGCTCAATATTTTGATTTCTATAAACACGTTCTTACTCAGCAAATTATCTTTGGCACGTATTTTTGTGCTTAACTGTTACAAATAAAAAAACCCAAACCACAATCCACCATTATCCGGCGGACTGTAATTTGGATTTCTTTATATAAATTTTGTAAATTTTACAATTAATCGGGCGGGGGGGCAATATTTTAGAATATTCTTTTTTCATTTTTACATCTTATATTTTTTATTATTATTTCTTCAAACAAAAACATAAAGATGGCTGAGATAAAATTTCACCCCGTGAGATAGTAGAATCAAAATCCAGATATTAGCTTGATAGCGATGAAATGTTGAAGGTTTAAGAGATTATTCAAAACCATTATCTCACGGGGTGAAATATCCATCCGCCAGTTGGCCTTCTCTTTACCCATATTTTTTACTGGACACGGGGAGTGTTAAAATGGCTGCTTTTCTTCTCTCAGCTTTCGGATTGAATATTTACTTTTAGCACAGTTGTCGGTTGTAATTCAGAAAACAGGATTCTAAAATTAATCGCTTGGAAACCTGTGTTCGCAGGAATGGGATTTGTAGAAAGATGAATATCCGAAAACATCTGTTGATCAAAAATAATGTAATAAATTGTCAAGTACTTTTTTAATTTTTTTGCGAGGAAAACTTCACTCATTCCTCAAATCCATCAAAATATTTCTCCGCGCTGCCAATTTAGTTGCCAGCAAAGGCCAAAATCCACCGCTGATTAAGATTGCAACAACGAAAAGAAAAATAGTTAAAAAAGGAATTTCACTTCCCGGAGAGAAAATTGCCGGCAGCACTGAAATCCCGGCGGTAATTACCCCAATGGTTAGCCCAATTATTAATAAAAGCCAATACTCTGAAACAAGGAGCAGGCGAATTGATTTTGAACGAAATCCGACTGCACCGAGCAGCGCCAGTTCATTGCGCCGTTCTAAAATATTTCTCATCACCACAACGCCCATGCCGATGCTGCCGAGAATCAGTCCTAAACCACCAAGGGCTAAAAAGATGGACAGGTAGGTGTTTTCAATTGTATTGAAGGCTGCTAACCGTTCGGCTGTTGTTGATAGCTGAATGCCATAGTCACTCAACGTCCAGGAAAGATTATCCGAGATAGTATTTGATTTTTCAGACGGCGCATCAATTAAAAAAACGCGATAACCACTGTTTGAAGGGAAGGCTCGCAAAAGCGCCTGTTCCGAAATAATAACATGTCCCTGGAATATAGAGTTAGCCAGTCCGCCAACTAATTTCAAATTAAGTTGTCTGCCTCTTTCATCGAGGTAAATTAGTGTATCGCCAACAGATTTTCCCAATCCCCAAACGATCACCGTCTGGTCGGCAAAAGCAGGGATTGTATTATTGTCAAACTTCTGGTTGAGTACAAGCCAGGGATTGTTTTTATTGACCTCTTCCGAAATTTTAACAAACGAGAAAGCGTTTCGGTTTGAAAATTCTTCCGGTTTCACTCCCAATATTTTTGGACTTTGTACCCGGTTCAAATTCAGGCAACTGGCATCTTCTCCTTCACGAAGACGCATTTGAACAAAACTGTCGGCACCCTCTTCTATTCCTAATCGATGCCGTTCTTTTTCACTGTTCAAATCACCAACAAAGGGAATGGATGTTTCAGCGAAAAGCGCAAATCCCCCGGTTCCTGAATTTCTTTGTTCAGCATTTTGAATCGAGCTTTTGCGATTTGCACCTACTGCCACAACAATAAAAATACCACAAGCCAAAATACCAATTGTTGCCAGGCTGCGCCCTCGTTTCCTGGATACGTTTCTAAATCCCAAACCGGGAATTGATATTTTTGTTATTGATTTAGGCTTGTCGCTTCTGATAAACATAACATTCATCAAAACAAGTCCGCCAATTAACAACAAAGATCCGGCGCCAAAAAATGCGCCGGCAGCTTCTTTTCCTCTTCCCGGATCAGTCATTAAAAGGATTGTTAGTACACCGACAAAACTTAAAACAGTTAAAACCAAACTAATTTTAATCGTACCTTTTTTGGCGCGGGGAAGATAACCCATTGATTGCTGCAATTGAGGAACCGAAACAGCATGTAATTTTCGAATTGCCAGCCACATCGCAAATATTGAAACAACAATACCGGAAAAAGCACCGATCAAAATTGTGGGAAACTGAATATTAAGTTGCAGCGCCGAAGTCCCCACCGCTCCTTTCCAAAGTGTGGACAAACCGTACAAAACGAATTGATTGTAAAATACTCCTAAAATTGTTCCCAATACACTGCCGAATACAGCGATTGTAATACCTTCGCCAAGGATTATTTTTTTAACTTGTCCTTTGTTAAATCCCAGCGCCAAATACAGCCCGGTTTCTGCAGATCGGAACTCGATGCCAAAAACAAACAGAAGCCCGGTTAACAATAGCGCTGCCACCACAATAAAAAAGCTCAACCCCAAAAACAGTTGACCAAAATCCGTTGATTCAGCGCTGGCGCGAAGTCCTTGTTCCCTAACAGGCATAAACATCATTCCCAACGAAGCGGGATCAAGTTTATCAGCGATATTATTTGTTAATTTTTTTATCGGAATTCCTGAATCCGGATACCGAATCGCAGTCAAATTTCCGAACCGGTTCCCCCATAATTTTTGGGCGGCTGTTAACGTTACAAAAGCTTTTGGCGTACCCTGGTAATCGTCCCAATATTTTTCATCCTTATCGCGAATTTTATCCAGGTCGATTGGAATGCCCGGATCCCAATCACGGCAGTTTTCTTCGTCTGCCAACCCGGGAAATGGAGGCATTAAGCTCCTGTCAGCAGCAGCGCCTGAAATGGGAATAATGTTTTTGATGAGAAAAGTTGTGGATTTTTCATTGAGCGTTTTTGCGTCGCCAACAGCAAAATAAGTCAGTTCAATTGAATCTCCTGTTGTCGCTGAAAGATCTTTTGCCAGCCATTGATTAATGATAATTTCCTTGTTCGACATATTTTCCGGCACAATAGGTTCACCGGGCGCAGAAACAAAAGAGTATGGAGTCGTTCTTTTTCCGCAGCGAAACCGGTTGACAAAATAGGTAAAAATCCCATTTGTTTTTGTTGAAATCTTTAAAGCGATTTCTGAAATAGGCTGCTCAATAAAAATGCGTTCGGAAATCAATTCAGTTGTTCTAAATTCCGGCAACTCCCGGAGTCTTAAGCCTGCATCGGCTAACTTGAACTTCTTTTTTAGCGCCGAATTTAATGATTCGAGTGACATATTTTCCTTTTCGCTCGATGCCACGAGCAGCATATTTGCCAGATCGGCTAATTCCATTTCTTTTAAAAGCAAGGCTCTTGAGAGAAAAATATTAAAAGGCGGCACCTGGTTTGCTTTCAGGCTAAAATTCCCCATCTGTTTTTTTGAAGCGATCCCTTTTATTCTCAATCGAATCGCCACGGAAAAATCTTTTTCCGAAACAAGCGGCGTCTCACGAGGCAGGTAATTTGATTTTTCAACGCGAAGTAGAAATTCATCTCCAATCTGCAGTTTTAATGTTGCTGCCAGCCGTTCATTCAGAATGGCTTCATCAGCAGCAAGTTCAGGGAAATTATCCGAAGATTCTGACATCTCCCAAAAATCATCTTGAATACCGAGAACATGTACACCGTTCGCCCGTTGAACGCCGCCATCACTGATAGCGATACCGGTGAAATTTAAAATTGCTGTTGTTTGAACTGAAAGGTCGTCAGCAAGCTCATTTGCAAGTGCAGAGCGGAAAAAGCGGTCTCCGGAAGTCAAAGCATATTCAGTTCTGCCAAGTCGGTCGAAAGTAATCTGCTGTAAACTGTAGCGGACAGAATCACCGACTACGAGTGCACCAACGATTATTGCTGTGCTTATGGCTGCACCAAACAGTACGCCTAAATTGGTGCGCCAGTAAAAAAGGAGGCTTTTTAAAATAAGGGTTTGGGATTTCATTTTTATTTTTTTTACCTTAAACGTTTTGTGAAACTTCTCCTCAAATCGACAAGTTCGTAAAGATTATATTTCCAACTGATATAAGAATCCAACGGATTAAATCAGTTGGATTCTTTAATTCTACTTTGTTACATTAACACTATTCGCTTGTCATTCCGGTTGAAGCGAAGCGGAATACCGGAATCTCGTCAGGTTTTGGTAGGAGATTCCGGCAAAAAAACGTGCCGGAATGACAACTTCTAGGTAATTTCTCTAATCTGACAAAGTAGAATTAATCCGTTGGAAAAAAATCGTTCTAATGTAAAAAATTTCGACATTCAAAAATTCAGACGACTAATTGTTCCGGCTAACCCTAAATTATTCAATCTCTACTAATCGCCCATCATGAAGGCTAAACTTCCTCCCCATTTGATTAGCCAACTCCATTGAATGCGTAACTAATATTAGTGTTACTTCTTCCTGTTTGTTTAATTCCGAAAGCAACGAACCCAAATTTTCTGCAGACGCTAGATCCAGTGAGCCGGTTGGCTCGTCTGCAAGCAAAAGCTTCGGTTTATTAATCAGCGCCCTAACAACGGCCACTCGTTGCCGTTCACCACCTGATAGCTGCGCCGGTTTGTAATGTTTTCGATCTGTTAAACCAACAACATCGAGCAAATGATTTGCTCTTTCCTCCGCTTCTTCAGAATTAATATTTTTCCCTTGTGGAAGTGTTGGCAGCAATACATTTTCCAAAACAGTACATTGAGGGAGTAAATGGTGGAGTTGAAATACAAAACCGATATCCCGATTTCTAATATCAGCCAGTTCTTTGTCATTCAGTGAAGACAAATCTTGCCCGGCTAAATTCACTGTACCAGAAGTGGGCGCATCCAAAGCACCGATGATATTCAATAGAGTACTCTTCCCACTTCCTGATGGTCCCACAATTGCGATTGATTCGCCTTTGTTCACTTTCAATGAAATGTTTTGCAGAATAGGGACCGGTGTTGTGTTGTCCGGGAAATCATATTGTTTTTTTATATTTTGAAGTTCGAGTAACACAGTTGACTCCTTCAATGCGTTTTTATAAATTGCCACAGAGACACGGAGACACAAAGGAAAGATAAATAGATTTGTTTAGATTATTAAAATTTTTAGTAACTGTTCAGCTATTCGTGAAAAGAAAGTCATTCTGAACGAGGGAATGGATAGGGGGAAGTTGGGAAGTGAAGAATCTCTTATTATTACAGAAAATTGTATGGATATTTCGAGATTCTTCGGTCGCAAGCTCCCTCAGAATGACATTTGTAACCATACTGAATAGTTACAATTTTTATTTCTCCGTGCCTTTGTGCACCCTTCGTGCATAATAATCTCTGTGGCAAAAATTATTTATTCACCACACTTTCATAAACTTTAACCATTTTTTCCGCCATGTGTTCAATACCAAATCGATCAAAAACAACTTTTCTGCCTTTGTCCGCTAATTTCCGGGTTTGGGTCGGATTTGACAGCAATGAAGCAAGCGCTCCAGCTAAGTGGTCGCTGTCATTGGGTTCATAGATGATGCCGCCTTCTGTTATTTTTATAAGCTCCGGGAATCCGCCAACGTTTGGTTGGACAACCGGAACACCTGCTGCAAGCGCTTCAATCTGGTATGTGCCAAACGCTTCACCGCCGATCACAGGTACTGACAGCACGGAAAGTGATTTCAAAAATTCTTTTCGATTTTTAATGGAGAAATCATCTACAAAATCAACATCATTAATTACTTTTTCTTTAGTGAGTTTTTTTTGAACACTTTTTACAAATTTGGCGTCATCTGTTGTATATCCACCGGTGATGCGGAGTTTCAAATTTTGAAATTTATTTTCTTTTTTCAGTTTAATAAAAGCATCAACCAAAATCCCCAATCCAAATGGTTCTGCCATCCGGCAGAGATAGCCAATAGTTGGCGGCGAAAACGAAAGAGAAGCAGGTTCGTACCCGTTTAAGTTTATGCCGGTGTGAACCGTATGTAATTTTTTGTCCGTAATTTGCATGTGACTTTTCATATAATCGGCATAATAATTACTTACAGCGATAAATGCATCCACATCAGTCGCCCGTTCTGCCATGGTCTCCCAAATTTGTTTACGATAATCTTCATCCATGGGATCGATCCAAACATTCTCATCCTCCAACGAACAAACCACAGGAACGTTTAGCTCATTTTTCATCCGCCTGGCAAGCCCTAACAACAGTGCGTTGGACAAATGAATCACATCCGGTTTTTCACTTTTTTTAAGCCATGAGATAAGATGATCCAATTCAGATGCCTGGTTGCCATTTTCGCCCCTCAAAGTTGATAAAGTCATTTCTTCTAAACCAGGAGCATTTGTGGAACCTGCTTTTTTTGCTGCCCATTGTAAGATTTGCGGTGAGTCAAGAAGCCGCTCAAACCACATGGGTACTTTCCGATAAAATGGAATCATTTGTTTTAAATAAATATTAACAGCACCATAAAAAACCGGGGTATCTCCGGTGACTTCGGGTGTTTCAACGCTTAATGGCAGATACAACGGCACCATTGTAACTTCATGCCCCATTGTTTTCAAAGTTTTTATCAACTCATTATCACGCATGCAGTTTTGACAATAAAACGTTCCACCGGATCCCGGAATAATATGAATAATTCTCACTTTTCTTCTCCAAATGTATAAATGCGACCATCATCTGCACCAACAACAATTTTACCTTTTGCCACAGCAGGTGAACTAATAATAGCACCACCAATTTCATAAGACCATGTTTGTTTTCCATCATTTAAATTTATTATGTACAACCGCCCGTCCTCGGAGCCGAAAACTACTTTTCCTTTGCAAATTACTGGAGAACTATCCACAATGTCTCGGGTACGAAAAATCCAATTTTTTTTGCCATTCGTTTTGTTTATACAATGTAAATTATTATCTCGTGAACCAACTATCACTTTGTCCCCTGAGATAGCCGGAGAAGAGAAGAATGCATCGCCGTATTCCTCATCTTCATATTCCCAGATGATTTTATTTTGCAAGATATCGCCGCACAAAAACTTCCCTTCATAATGCCCAAAATAAGCACGATCTTTTTCCAATGCAGCCGAACCGGCAATATATGAACCCGCTTCCAGGAAAGTTTCCTCCTCCCCATTTTCCGCAGAAAGCACATGTAATACTGCATCACAACCGCCAAAAACAACTTTGCCATTCAGGATAGCCGGCGCCCCGTTAATAAAATTACCAGTTTCAAACGCCCACACTTTTTTTCCTGTTTCCGCATTTAAACAATACATGATGTTATCATAGCTGCCAAAAATAATTAATGTTTCATTTTTTATTGTTGCGTACCAATTCGCTGATCCGCTGATCTGTTCTTCAGTTACAAATTTCCACTTGATTTTCCCTGTCAAAGCATCGAGCGCAAAAAACAATCCGTTCAATGATCCGATATAAATAGTGTTGTTTAAAAATAGTGGCGGCGCTTCAACCGCATCGCCCGTATCAAATTTCCAGACCAATTCACCATTGCCTAATTTCAGTGCGTAAATAAAACCATCATTTGAACCAATAAAAACGTGATCGTTGCCAATGACAGGCGATGATTTAATATCATCTTCAGTTTTGAATGACCATAATAATTTTATGTTTTCAGGTAAAGTAGTCCTCGAAATTCCGGATAGTTGTGGATCACCTCTGAAGATTTTCCAGTCGGTGCCCTGGTTGGTTGATTTTGTTGTATCGGTTGATTCTTCTTTTGTACAATAACAAATGCTGATAAATAAAATGATAAAAACATATTGAAGATGTCTGTATGTAATTTGCTTGTTTCGGTTCATAATGGATACCTGTTTTTCCAATCAATCGTTTATTTATTGGTAAAAATTTGATGCCCGGTTAAAAACGCCCAACGGATAGAAACAATCTTCCTTCGGCAGATCTTTACAATTAATTGATCAGCCGAAGGATGACCCAACGGATAAAAAAAATGAACTGAAAAAAAATTATCCTACTTTTGTCGGACGCAAATTTCTTTTTAGAAATATTTGTCAAGTTTTTTGTTGGTCGCATTATATTATTTGTTTATAAATTAAAACACCATCCGTTGGGTTGTTTCTATCCGTTGGATTCTCATTCGTTAAAATTTTAATATTTTTTACTTACTAACACCAGGTGAACGTTTACCAAAAATTTCTTACAATACTCCTATTTCTTTGAGCAAGTGCGTTGCCCCGCCAAACTTTTGTGTTACCCACAGCACATACCGGATATCCACCGCAATGGAACGGCTGTAACTTTCACTCCAGGCATAGTCGTTAATCGTTGCTTCAAAGGCTCGGTCAAAATTTATTCCCACTAATTCACCACGTGCATTTAGCACCGGGCTGCCGGAATTTCCGCCTGTTGTATCCATGTTATAAAGAATGCCGACGGGCACGCCATCTAATTTTTTGTGATAAAATTTTCCGTAATCTTTGGCTTTTATCAATTTGAGCAGTTTCGCTGGCGTATCAAATGGTTCATTGCCGGTTGATTTTTCCAGCACACCGTTGGTTGATGTAATCGGATTCATATACACAGCATCATAAGGCGAATAGCCCCTGATCCTGCCGTAAGTCAGCCTCAGTGTTCTATTAGCATCCGGGATGAAATCTTTTGTTTTGAATTGTTTTTTCACATCGATCAGTTTAGCGTACAATTTATCCAATTTGCCCCGTCTTGCTTTTCCTTGTTCTTCAAATTTTTCAAAAGTCGGATAGAGTTCAATTGTCAGTTGAATGAACGGGTCTTTCATTTTTTTAACTTGCTTTGGTGATTTTTTCAGCGCTTCATCCAAGATATTTTTTTTGTACAGTTTTGATTGGGCATAAGCTTTTTCAAAAAACTCGTTTATAGCAGTCTCAGGATCTTTATTTCCGATAAGTTTTTTAATCGCTGGAATTTGTAATTTTTCAGGCAGCTTTGCTGCACGTTTAAGCATTTTTTTGAAAATAATTTTATCAGTTGCCACATAATAATTCTTCAATCCAATTGTTAGCCTCTGTTTTGTACGGTCAAAAGTGCGATTCATATATGCGCCTTTTCTCTCCAGGTCATCCTTTTGCAGCTCGATGGAAGCTTCATAAACAGTCGATGCAAATGACAGTATTTGAGAACTTCTTCTCAAATATGTAAGGACTAAAATCAGATCAGCCTGTTCCCGCAATTCTTTATAAACTTTATCGATTTCAGATAACAGGGAGCCGTATTCATTTTTTCTCTTTGGATCTGAATTGATGAATTGCTCCAACGCCTTTTCTTCTTCTCTTTTTTTATCGACCAATTGCATCCGTTTCAAACCTTTCAGTTTCCCGCGGTAATTTTTCATGGTATTGGATAAACCTTTGATAGCGCCGATATGCTTTAACTGCACAGCGCGATCCTTTTCACCCATTTTCTCCATCACATCGATCTGCCATTGGTACCAGTCCACCACGTAAGGCATACGGATTTCTTCTTCGTAAGCTAAAAAATGCGATGTTCGGTGGCGGTAAGTTCTGCCCGGGTAGCCCAAAATAAAAACAAAATCTTCTTCATTCACACCCTCCGGCGCAACTTTAACCACTCTTTTGGGCTGATAGGGAACATTATCCGGGGAATAATCTGCCGAAGAACCATCCGGAGCCACGTAAGCTCGCATGAATGAAAAATCACCGGTGTGACGCGGCCACATCCAGTTGTCCACTTCGCCGCCAAAATTACCAATTGAACGGGGCGGCGCGTAAACCAGGCGAAGGTCTTTTAAATAGGTGTAAATGAACAGTACATAAGTTTTACCGATGAACATTTCAGACACTTCAGCCCTTTTGCCAGGATTATCTTTTTCCGCTTGTTTAACAATTTCCTTAGTTCTTTTTTCAATCGCCTTAGTCCGTTCCGCAAAATCCATTTTTTCAGAAACAGCAGAAAGCACTTCTTCGGAAACATCGCGATAAGATTCAGTAATACGAACGGTGTAAGCTTTAGCCGGAATTTCCTGCCCCCGCGTTTTTGCCAAAAAGCCGTTTTGCAAATAGTCATTCTTTTTGGTACTGGCGCGCTGCACAGCGCCATACGCGCAATGGTGATTCGTTAAAATCAAACCATCCTTTGAAACAAACGAACCGGTGCAGCCGCCGACTTTACAAATGCCATCGATCAAACTGATGCCATCCGGGTTGTACATTTCCAACGGCGACATTTCTAAACCTTTTTTTTGTAAATCGAGTTTGTGGATTTCGCTAATGGGGTACATGCCTTCTTCGGCGGTTGCTAAAGCAAAGAAGAATGTTAAACAGAGAATTAATGTGATTAATAATTTTTTCATTTTGGTTTCCTCTTATTTGGTTAATTTAGTAGGACAAGATAGTATCTTGTCCTACATTATTTCAATAAATATATCGCTATGCCAACAACTACGAGCATAGAAACAGCAATTACAATAAGATAATTAAACGACAGCAATAAAAATTTGGTAATTGTTTTCTTCAAAGACTGTTGGTAAACTTTTTTCATCGCTATAATTAAATAAAGGCTGTTTATAATCGTAACAATTCCGACCAGAGCTGGAGATTCTGGATTTTCCAAAAAACCAAGAATAATAAACAGCAGCCCAAAAGTTATAAAAGTAAACGAATGAAAATGAAGTGCAAAAATAAAATGACAGGCATAAAATATTTTTCGGCGCACGTACAATAGTTTCAAAATCAGGGCGAATACCGGTAGCATGATAAAAAACATTTTTGGCAGAAAATTAAAAATATTTTGTCGCACCTGTTCTTCATTTTGTTCGGCTGTTTTTATTTTATCGGTAATCTTTTTTACAGTTCGATCTTTCTGCTGGTCAGTAGAATCTGATGCTTCAATTTTTTGAGTTGTATCTTTCTTCGAACTATCATTGAAAAAAGCAAAGGCGCTATTCCCATTTTTGGCGCTTGAGTCAGCAACAGCAGTTGAATCGGAAAGTTCTACAGGATCAGAACCAAATTTAACCATTTTAGCCCTATGGGGATTTAGCGCAAGTATAAAGAAAAAAATAACACTGATAAACAGGTACAACCGCAAGGGTGGTATGTAGCGAATTCTTCTGCCGGCGATGTATTCGTTGGTCAGGAATCCCGGTTTAAAAAGAAGCGGTTTCATACTGCGGAAAAATTTTGAATCGAAGGTAAAATAATCTCCCAGAAAATCAACGAAAAGCTGCTTGAGGGAAACCTGGTATGACTTATTCTTTTGACCGCAATGGCAGCAGAAATCACCCTTCAGTTCTGTGCCGCAGTTGAGGCAATTAGCTGGCCCGGTGTCTATTTTTTCGGATTTTGGTGAGTTCATTAGTTTTTTATGTTTTAAATAGTTGCCCACGCGGATCAATAAATCACATGGAAAAATTCTTAAAATTATTCCCTAATTATATTACATTATTTTTGCAAAGTCAAGATAAAAATTTCAAACAGTAAATTTTGTAAAAGGTGTGGTTCTTGATATGTTTTGTAGGCGGTTAATTTTAATTAGACAAAATGATTGTTGACAAAACAATTTTTTGAATTGATAAATGAAAACTTTATCCTTGTTAGTAATGCAATACTATTTTATAATTTTTATCGAAGGGACAACTATTGGACTGATACCTCGACAACCAGGGAAAACTTCTCCACTAATTCATCCAAAAGCGGTTGATGGTTTTCACCTGTCCACTCATTCATAAAAATTTCGTAACTATTCAGCGAGCGATGTGAACAATTAAAAACACAGAATTTTATTTGTAGCAGAATAATTTATAGCAGAATAATAAAAACAGAAAACATCATTCTGCTATAAATTATTCTGCGAAATATTTTTTTATCGTGCTATATTGTCAGAATTGTTTTTAGCTGAATATTTGAATAGCGAAATTCTTTACAAACAGAGCAAGTTTTTTCCAACGGATAGAAACGATACAGCAGATTTTATTTTTATCCGTTGGTTTCTTCTATCAGTTGGAAATTAAATCGTTAAAAACTTGTCGGTTTGAGGCGAAGCTTCGCTATATAGTTACAAAATTTCCTTGAATTCAATTACATAAACGCAGAGATCGCCAAGGATGCGCACCTTTCGGGTACAGGCAAAGTACATAGAGAAAAATTCGTGTAATTCGTGAAACTGAAAGTCCGCTGTCTTTTGGGAGGATTTTTGGTGGATTAGTGGTTCAGAATTATTTTTATAATTATCTTTCCTAAACCAATTCAATATCCTTTTTCCTCATCACATTCATCGTCGGAACAAGCCCGCCGCCAGCGCTCACATTGATGACAGAACTGTCAGACACCCGGGAAATTGTGCCGCCGTATTTTCCACAGAATGCAAAAGGATTGACATTAACTTTTTTCAATTTCAGGTTGACAGTTTTGCCAATTTCCGGGTAGATTTCCTGGGGAATGTTGACATATTCCTGAACCACCCATTCTTCAGATTTAATATTTTCTTTGATCTTTTTATCCCAAAGATTTTGGTCTGTTTCATTGCCAAGAAAAACATCTTTTCCGCCGTAAGATGAAGCAGGCTTTATCACAAATTTATCTTTGTTTTCGGATATGAATGTTCGCAGGTCAACTGTGAAACCATTGTAGGTAACCTTGTGGTCTTTTAATACTTTTGTCCAGGGAATTAATTTCTCAATCAGATCGATTTCTTCCTGATCAAAAATATGCTGGAAACGCGGCTCCTTAATCCAATACTTTTTTATTGCCAACAATAAAGGATTTTATTGAATTTTGCTTCCTGAACATTTTTCAACAGTACATTTTTGAAGCCTTTTGCTTCCCGAACACGCTCATCATTGGGCAGGTTAAAAGCAAGTGTTTGAACGCCGGCGCGGGTATCGCCTGCCGTATAAATTTCCTGAACCACTTTTATGGGTGAAAAGCCGCCGCGCTTAAAGTTTTTGTATTTTTCTTCATAGGGAAGATTTTTTTCCAGATCGGTCAGATATTCGGCAACAACCTGGAGTTTCTCGCTTTCAACCGGATCAACAACGCAAATGAAAGATTCAAAAGCTGCTTTGTAGCCCATTAAGTTATCTTCGTAAACCTCGTACGGTCCGATGACAACTTCAATTTGGCTATCCAGGTTCATCCAGTCGATGTCACTTTGAAAATAATCATTGCTCAAAAAAGCGTCTGCCCGGCTGTGGAGAAATTTTTTCAGTGATTCGTTTTCCGAAAGATCGGCAGCCTCGTGAAGTAGTTTTGCAGCAGGATTCAATAAATCTTTGTAAGCCTCAGAATAAGGCATAGCCACCAACTCATCACCTTCCCGGCGAATGATGTGAAACTCACTTTCAAAATTCTTTTTGTCTTCTGGATGGTCTTTTATCCATTGCTGGAATTCTTCTTTTGTCAAATCCTCCGGGTAATAATTGGCGCCTTTGGGAACTGGCATGGTTCCGAGAAACAGCTTATTTTTATCGAGCCGATTGATTGGTCCAATCATGATGTTAAAAAGTTCAAGATAAGGTTTGTCTTCCGGGTTTTTGGATTTTTCTAGTGCGTCTTTAATTTCTTCATTTTTAGAAAAAACCTGGCCCAGGAAAATTTTGTTCATGTAATTTGCTGCCTGAATTAATTTATCCACGACTTGCTGGTCCTTTTCCGAAAGGATGGATTTATCGTAAGCAATAGTAACCGGTGCGAATTTACCTAATGTTTCTTTGACGTATTCCATATCTGCCTTTTCCAGTTTTAAAGGTTTTTCACAATTTAGTATTAGCACAAAAATGGCTAAAACCATTAATAAAATAATAATAAATTTCTTCATAACATCCTCCATTGGTTTGATTATTATAATTCAATGAGCTTTTTAAAAATCCCAAGCTCCAATAGCCAAATTCCAAAACTTGTCCCGATTCTTTTTCATCTGGATAAATTCCAAACTCCAATATTAGTAGTTTGGAAATTGGAATTTGGTATTTGGAGCTTGGAATTTACGGCGAAGTCGTCTGATCCCTTAACTGAAAAATAGTTCTTTTAACAGCCATCGCCGCTTCCGGATGATACATAATCAAAATATCAGCTCCGGCATATAATAAATTGACAGCAGTTGAAAGCTCCCACATTGCTGCTCTTTTGTTCAGATCGCCCCATTCGGGGAAATCTTTTTCCGACGCATTAAATTCTTTCACTTTAATACATTCCTGTCCCGTGGTAACAATCATTGGTCCGGTCAACATTTTATCGCCGTTTAAGCCGGTCAAGCGGATTCGCTCCATTACGGAATAGGTGTACTCGATTCCATAACCCATGGAACCGGTGAGTGGATCCATCACGATTTGTTCCGGTTTGATGTCCATATTGGTCAACAGGATATTCATCTGTTTGGAGATATTCACATCTATCGGGCTCTGGGAAACGATTGAATGACCATACGCCAGCGCCGCTCCGGCGATGGTACGATAATTATCCTGCTCAACCCAATTGAGCAATAAATTTTCTCCGGCACAAGCTTGCGCTACAGCTTTCATCACATCATTGATGCGCTCAAAGTTACTGTGCCCGGTCACGATCAGCGGCACATCCACAGCTTTTAAAATTGATTGCACCAATTCCACAGATTGTTCGGGTGTGCGATTTCCTTTTTCAGGGTGAGTACCTTCAAGCCGAACGCTGACCAGGTCTGCGCCGAATTTTTCCACGCAGACTTTTGCCATCTCTGCCGGATTAAACAGCAAGTCACCGTAAATATTTCGTAGGGCTTTTGGGTACTTTTCACTTACCGAATCAAACACTTCCATTGCAACAAGCGGACGAAATGGCATCTCACCTTCCCAGAGATGAAACGGCATACAGGTTGCGCCGCCAACGGTATAGGTTTTCCCGCGCGTTCCGCCCTCTGCTTTTGTAGCGCCAAGTTTAACCGTCCAAATTGGGATTTCATTCTTTTCTTTTCTGATCGTGAAAGTCTTTACCTCTGCCAACCGTTCAGCAGCAGATGGACCTTGATGTTTGATTTCAAAAGTTGCTTTTGCAGGCTCAATAGTTTCTTCGGATTCTTTTTCATCTATTTTTTCCGATGAAGAAGATTCCAGTGAAATCATAGCATCTTTTCCATTGCCAAGAAATTTATCATTGAGCGTTTTAATAATTTCCTGAACAATATTTTTTGTAATTGAAGTTTTTAATTGTTCGGAAACTTCCCGGGTAATTTGTGCTTTGATTTCTTCAATTAGATTTTCAGATATTTGAGCGGGGCTTTCTTTTTCCGGCATCGTTTCCGGTTTTACGTCTGTTCTTTCTTCACCTGGTATTGAACCAGCAACTTTTTCGATCGGCTTTTCTGGTGCTGTCACCGTTGTTTCTGATTGTGCAAAATTGCCCATGTCTTCCATTTTTATGGCTGGGTGCCCGACTTTCTCCAAAAAGGAACGGACATCATGCGCTTCGGTGGCTACAGTTTCATCGGCGATTTTGTCTAACAGATCAGGAACTCCCTGTTCAGTGAATCGTTTTTTAAGATCGTCTTCAAGAAGTATTTTTAATTCTTTAGGCATCCATACCAACCGTTTGTAGCCTCCTTCGGAGAAAAGGAATTTTTTGGAAGTAAGAAACACTTTTCCCACGCCCACAAATCCCGGTGTCTGCTGACCGCCGCCGACATTTCCTGCCAGTGATGAAAAGGTCATGCCCACCGGTGTATCGCCCTGAAATTCCCTGTTCACAGCCATCACGCCGTTGCATTCGGGAACGTACGCGCAAATAACTTCAAAACATCCACAGCTTGTCATCGGGCGATCCATGATGGAGTAGGCACAAAAACTGGATACTTTTTTGTGACTGTTCACATAAACATAATCATCAATTCCCTGCCAAACGCCTTTTACCGGGTCGAGACAGTCACCTTTTTTTACCGGTTGATTGGGCCCTGTTTCATCTATTTCATAAGCAGCTTTACCGTCCAGCCAATTATAAGCGCCGCACAGTCCCAATCGTTCCGGCGTAATAATACAAACATGATCCGGCGCAAATGACTGGCAGAGCAGGCAGGAATAAAATGTATCAACCGAATCATCGGTCATAGCTTCGAGCCGGCGGTTTCGTTCATCGTAAACTTTGCGGGCATGAGTCAGCCTTTTTTCAACTTCATCTAATTCGGTGATCATCGTAACCTTCACTTTATCGACAATGGCAGGATAGTCGGAAAGCAGTTTGGCATGAAGAATTTCACCATAATGACGCAGCCGTAATCCCCGGGCAAATCCATTTTGAGAAACACGGGTCCAAACAATATCGCGTTGCCCCATGTGCCAGATGCCTTCGGCGCCATTCAGCAAGTGATGAATTTGTCGTTCGAGAATCGGCTCAAAATCTTTCTGCATTTTTCTACCGGCGACTTCAACCCAGATAGCCAATGGTAAAGCACTGCCTTCTTCAACCTCATCAATATCCGGCCCAATGATATTTATTTCACCATCATTGATTTGATTAATTTCCACTGAAGACACAAATTCAAATGCCGGTGTAATGTTGCCGCCAAACTCGACATGCGTATCAGTTTTACGAATCCGCTCTCCTTCAAACGCAGCTCCATAAGGCACCGGGATTGGCACTTTGGTAATTTTAATTTTGCAGCCGCGCACCTCAAGCGCTTTTTCAACCATTGAATCATAAGGTACTTGAGAAACCACGTGTTCATAAGTGCAAACACCGGTCGGCAAAATTTCCGGAATATCCGTGTCCGCGATAACCGGGAAACCGTAATTAATGGCTCCCGCAGCCACAGCATATTTATCAGGAGTAACTTCACCGAAAGCCATTACAAAGGCAAAAATTCGGTTTTGGTTATATTTTAAATTCCCCAGTGAATCTCCGGGTTGAATACCGCCAAATGAGAGCGCTGCTCGATTGGCAAATCCTAATGCATAAATGAGTGCGGAAACATCTTTGCCAAAAGGTACGAGACGCGTTTCCCAGCCAAGTTGTATTCCTTCTTCAGCCAATTGGTCGGCAAATTGTTTTCCGTTGGAACTGCCGCCCATAAAAACATAAAGATTTTTTTCCTGAAGCTGGCGTGCGATCTTTACAGCAATTTCGTTTGATGGTGCCGTGCCAGTGATTGCAGCAAAACCGGGCGCTGTGCCATCAACAAATTCGATGCCGCGTTCCCGCATGATCACATCGCTGGCAGCGCCAAGCCAAATTCCGTCCTCCGGGTTGGGTCCGATTAAATATTTACAGGCTTCTATGATCTCACAGGCGAACAGCGCTGCAACACCGGCATCGAGTGTATTACCCAAATATGGCAGCCACACTTTTTCCGAAGGTCGCTGCGGCAGCAGTTCTTTTGCACGCCGTAAAATCCGGCGCAGGTCGCCCAGGGTTTCAGCTTTCTCGCCGGTAAATGAATAGATTACCGGAAGGTAATAAGCGGTGTTTGGGAAATTCACCGGGCAAGACTCTTGTTTCTTTTTTATTGTTTCATCAAGTTTCGCTTCTGCTTTGGCTACCCATTCAATGGATCCATCTATTGCACTACTGCAAATGAGCTTTGACATCCAGTTTTCTCCTGTCTTTCATATCATACAATTTCCGTTCAGCCTTTTTATCAATTCCAAGATTTTTTCTTTTCTGGTCAAGAAGTTTGATGATTTTTTGGTATGCTAATTGGGGATCTTCGCATACGTGAAAAGAACCGCCAAAAATATCTTTTGTTTTTTCGTTCAAAAATTGGGTAACATTTTCCGATCCACCAATGTGAAAAGGATAACCCAAAATAACATCGATGCCCGAAGCAACAAAATAGCATCCAATGGAAACCGCCTTTTCACTCATCCATTCCGGCGCCACTCCCACTGCAGGAATTTGGGACAGGTCATCTCCCAATCCACCCTCGAAAACGACTTCTGTTGCAGCTTCCAAAATTCGCGAATTATCGACACAGCTGCCCATGTGTAAGATTGGCGGCATGCCAACAGCCTCGCAGACTTCACGCAGACCTTTACCCGCCTGTTCAAGCGCTGTCTCCGGGGTTAACATTCCTTCTTTGGCAGAGGCAATGGCAGCGCAGCCGGTTTTCAAAACAAGAACATTTTCTTTGATCAATTTTTGTGTGAGTCTATTAATGTAGTCGTCCAATTTTGATTTTGGATTGTTGCAACCGACAATGCCCACCACGCCTTTAATCCTGTTTTGAATGATGGCGTCGTTCAAAGGTCTGAAAGAAGCGCGAAAGTTCCCACCCAACATATATTTAATCGCATCAACGCTGAATCCTGCTACCATCGGTTTTGAGGTTGATGGAATAGCTACTTTTTGGGGATTGCGGTTTTTGTAATTATCGATTGCTCTTTTAATCAAATTTTTAGCATAATTCAATGCGTCTTCTTCATCGAATGAGAGATGGGTCGCTCCCCTTGTTTTTGCAATATCTGTCGTAGAAACAATTTCAGTATGATAAGCAGCAGCCAAATCAGGCAGGCTGGGCATGCAGCACTGAACATCGATGAGCATCATTTCCACAGCGCCGGTTACAACAGCCAATTCCTGCTGCAAAAAGTTTCCGGCGACGGGTATGCCGTGTCTCATGAGAATTTCGTTGGCTGTACAACAAATACCTGCAAGCGTAATTCCCGTGGCTCCGGCCTTTTTAGCGTAGTCAGTAATTTCTGGTGTCTGCACCGCAACAGCCAGCATTTCTGATAATTCCGGCTCATGACCGTGAACGAGAATGTTGACGGTATCTTTTCCTAAAACACCGAGATTTGCATTACTGCGAACAGGCGTTGGCGTCCCGAAAAGAATGTCAGATACAATTGTGGCAATCCGCGAACCTCCCCAGCCGTCCGAAAGTGCGGTGCGAAATGACTGAAGAAGCAGGTTGCGATAATCGTGGTCAACGCCCATGTGCGTCCGGTGCATGGATTCCACTACCATGCGGTCAATTCCGGCTGGACTCACACCCTGGTTTTGCCAGATACTCTGTTGTTTCACCGGGGATAAAGAGAGTGTTTTCAGGGATTCTTCTTGCTCTGTAAATTCTTTTAAAAACAGGCCGGATAGTTCCAGTGCAATTTCTTCTCTGCTGCGACCGTTCTCTTCAATTTTATACATACGGGCAGCCGAACGCAAAGCTTTTTCATCCCTGATCTGGTAATCACCGCCTTTCCCTTCAGCCACTTTTTTTAGCAGCAACACCAGGTGCCTGCCGTGGTCAGAATGTGCAGCAGCACCCCCCACTACTTCACGAAGAAAGTTTCTTGCCACAATCGTATCAGCATCAGCGCCGCATACACCGCGTGGCGCTTTTGATGTGATCCGGCAGGGACCCATGTGGCAGATGCGGCAGCAGATTCCGTTAGTGCCAAACTTACATTGGTGCTGCTGCGTGTCCATTCGTGTGAAACAGGTATCAACGTTTTCCTGTGCAGCCTTAATTAATGTTTCAATCGAGGCAGAATCCCAGGCACGGTCTTCGGCTTTTTTTACTTCTTTGGGCATTTTGATACTCCGGACTTTTTTTGACAGGAAATACTGGATTTTGCTGGATTGACATGAGAAGAATTGAGAATTATTTGATTCCTATTTTCATTATCTCCGTTTAGTCACATCCCTATCACATCTATTGTCATTGATAATTAAGAACTTATACGGTAACAATGTAATATATTTAGCGTTCAGTTACATCTTGTTACATGAAAATTATCCGCTAAATAATGAGATTTCTTATTTTAGTTTTTTATCATTTTCTAAACTAACACCAGCGCTTATTTTAGATTTTTGCTAATTTCTAAAATAAGACTGTGCATATTTTATTTTCTCATTACTCTCAATTTGCTTTTTACTATTACACTGATAAACATCGTCATGCCTAAAATATTCAATTTTTTGTGCACGTTATTTTTAAATGCACAAAAAACAGCATTTTTTGTGCATGTTAAAGATACATACACAACAAAAACCTATTTTTGTGCATATCTTTGTTTGAACAGGTTGTACAATTCAATATTAATAAAATAATTACTTTTGCCAAGTTTTATTTTTTCCAGTAATCCAATATCAGAAAGCTGGTTCAAATAATAGACTGCAGTATTTCGGTGTACATGAATTGATTTTTCAACAAATAAAATTTTTGTATAAATATGCTGAAAAAGACTTTCCAATAACTCTTTGCTGTATATTTTAGGTGCCTTTTGTTGAATAATTGTTTTTTGCTCTGACATCAACTGTCTGATTCCCTGAATCAATTGAATGGTCTCTTCCGCGGTTTCTTTCACACCGTTTAGCACCCAAATAATCCACTTATCCAACCCTCCTTTTTCTCTAACTGTTTGCAAATGGCGATAATATTCCCCTTTATTTTTGATGATATACCGGCTCAAATACAACACAGGAATATCCAACAATCCCTTTTGAACCAGGTAAAGAATGTTAATAATTCGTCCGGTTCTGCCATTGCCGTCATAAAAGGGGTGAATGCTTTCGAACTGGTAGTGAATAATAGTTATTGGTCAATAACCGATGTTCTTTGACTCGTTCAAAACCATGTTTCAAAGCAAGTGAATAATTCTTTACTTCCTTCGCTGCTATATTATCGAATGTGTCATCAACATCTGCCCGATAAAGATCGTCCTGGTTAGTAATAATATTTTCAATTTCGGAACTATCCTTTGCTTCCTGTAATGTGAGTGTATTAATCAGAATCGTTTCGTTTGGAATTGTCTTGGACTCCCCCTTTAATTCCGCTAAAGCCCGGCTCGCTTCTGTGAGGTGTTTATAAATTTCGATCGTTCTCAAATTTTCTTTTGGTGGAAGCAATTGTAATTTCAACTGGCTCATACAAGCATCATCCTTTCAATTTCATAGACATAATCTATATTCCCAGTATTTTCCCAACAAATTCATCCAATTCTTTTACCACATTATTCCCATTAGAAAGCAACTTCAAACTTTTCCCATTTTCAGCAGCATTTGCCAGCTCTAAATCATCAGGAAGCCCAATCAAAAAATCTGCGCTAACTTGTTTTCTAATTTCAGAAATTCTTTTAGGTAATTTTTCAGTGCGCATCCTATTTATGATAACTGCCAATTTGTTATACTCAATTCCCATCTCGGTGGCTAACACAAAAAGCCTGTTTACTGTTTCTAATCCTTTTTGGGAAGGATCGGTTACCATCACCAACACATCCACGTTTTGAACGAGCCTTCGGGATAGATTTTCCAGTCCGGCTTCATTGTCGAGCACAACGTAAGGATACTGGGAGGTGATTTCCGAAAGCACGGATTTTAGAACATTGTTGGCGTAGCAATAGCATCCCGGACCTTCGGGACGTCCCATGGCGATGAGATCAAAATCATCGGCTTCAACCAGACTTTCGGCTATTTTTAATTCTAATAATTGCTGTTTGGAAATGCCGCTGCTCATTCCTTTACCCGCAGCTTGCCTGGCATCTTCACGGACACTTCCGACCGACTTTTCTGCTTTTACTCCCAGTGCAGCATCGAGACAGGTATTGGGATCAGCGTCAACTGCGAGTACCGGTTTGTTGCCACGGGCGATCAATCGTAATGTGAGCAATCCGGCTATTGTTGTTTTGCCAACGCCGCCTTTTCCTGTTATGGCGATTTTAAAACTCATCTTTTTTCTTCTTCTGTGATGGATTAAAGTCAATTCATTATTTCCTAATATGACTAAACCAGATATTGTTAAAAGTAGATCTTGCTACCGGACACTTTTTGCAAAATGGCATTTTTTGGGAATTTGTCATGCCCGAATGCCTGTACAGTTACATTATAATATAAGGAAATACAGACTGTGCTTCTATCGGGCATCCATTTGATTAATATTGAGGAGATTCCCGCTAAAAACATGCGGGAATGACAACTCGTTCCGGCATAATATAAAAAGTGTCCGGTAGTGAAAAGTAGATCAAGGTCGAGATCAAGATCAAGAAACAAAGATTTCGGAATTCTTTCTTGATCTCGACCTTAACCCTGTGCCCGAAGGGTATTGACCTTTTATAAAAATCTCGAATTCCTTTGCTTAATGTGCATCAATTTCATTGTTTAGGACTTAATTGTAATTTTAGTTGATTCAAAATTTCTGAAAAAATATTTTCCAAACCCTCACTCATCCCATCCAAAACAGATTGATCATTTCGATCAGCCTTTCGAATTTCTTCAGAATAGGGAATTGAACCAATCAATTTCTTTCCAAGAAAAGCTTGTTTGATAAAATTTTCATCTTCCGTTCCGGTAACCTTATTCGCCACGATTTGAATATTTTGCAGCCCAATTTCTGCAGCCATTCTGATCACTCGCTGGGCGCTGTCAATCGATCTTTGGCCCGGTTCGATAACGATGAGCATTGTATCAACACCGCGGGCAGTGGCGCGTCCGAGGTGCTCCACACCGGCTTCCATATCCATTATCAGAGCTTCATCTTTGTTCAGGATCAAATCTGTAACCAGTGCTCTGATTAAAACATTTTCCGGGCAGGCACAGCCACCGCCGCCCTGTTCAACTGCTCCCAGAACGAGTAGGGCAACTCCTTCATGAATTGTGGCATAGCTATCTGCAATATCTGAAACTTCGGGATTGAGCTTAAAAATTTGTCCGTATTGTTTAACTTTTGCGCCGGTGCGTTCTTCAATTAATGCAGCCTGGTGGGAGATGGGCACAATTGTTTTCTGTTTTTCTTGCGGAATACCGAGCGCAGAAGCCAAATTGGCATCCGGATCTGCATCAACTGCCAGAATTTTTTCTCCCTGACGAGCTAACAGCAAAGACAATGCTGCTGCCAATGTTGATTTTCCAACGCCGCCTTTTCCTGATATTGCTATTTTCATATTTTAATGTTTTTTGGTTATTATAGTCGAATCGGTGAAATTAATGGAAAGGTAGAGGTAAAGGCAAATACCCTTCGGGCACAGGGGGCAAGGTCGAGATCGAGATCAAGAAAAAATCAGACTCATCTTTTTCTTAACCTTGATCTCGACCTGCCTCTTTACCTTTACCTATAGTATTACCAGTTGAATCTTTGTTTTTTGTGCAAAAGTTTTTTCTAACCCAG
>JACKQG010001905.1_pt1 | contig 28101 bp, 23 predicted proteins | sample 8237621 | NCBI WGS metagenome assembly JACKQG01 (sample SAMN15677084, study PRJNA649215) | marine metagenome | biome: marine; feature: Black Sea; material: saline water; isolation source: suspended particulate matter (SPM) from the Black Sea western gyre | collected 2013-06-09/2013-06-10 | depth... | reverse complement strand
GTCGTCTACGAATACGCACCCCTGGGAGCAACCCAGGTAGGCGACATCGCAGCCGGTTTCGTAGGCACGATTCGTCTTGGTGCTGCGGTTTCTGAGACGGGCAAGTACGCCCGTGAGGGTGAAGATGTCCGTCAGGGCTACAACACGTGGCTGGACTGGGTGAACAACGAGTACGGCGGTATCAACATTGATGGTGACCGTTACCGCGTCGAGTTGGTCATGTACGACGATGAAAGCAACCCGGACACTGCCGCCAACCTGATCGACAAGTTGATCAACGAGGACGGTGTGGACTTCCTGCTGGGCCCATACTCCAGTGGCCTGACCAAGGCGACGAGTGCCATATCTGAGCAGTACGGCCTGATCATGGTCGAGGCAAACGGTGCTTCCGAGTCCGTGTTTGCCCGTGGGTTCCAGAACCTGTTCGGCGTGTTGACTCCAGCTTCGTACTACACCCAGTCGGGCATCAAGGCGCTCGCTGATGCTGGTGCGAAGACAATGGTGGTCGCCTATGAGGACACGGCCTTCCCGACGTCTGTGCTCGAAGGAGCCCTGCACTGGGCCGAGGTGTACGACCTGGAGGTTCTCGGGGTCGAGACCTATCCCAAAGACGTCGCTGACGTCTCAGGGATCATGACCAAGTTCCGTGACCTGGATCCTGACATCTTCGTCGGTGGCGGCCACTTCAACGATGCGTTGTTGTTCGTCAACGCCGCTGAGGAACTGGGCTTTGCACCCGACGGCATGATCATCACGGTTGGTCCATCGAACCCCGACTTCTACAACGAGGTCGGCGATCGTGCGAACACCATCATCGGGCCCACCCAGTGGGAAGCCTCGATGGCGTGGGAGGATCCGTACTTCGGTACCGCTGGCGAGTTTGCTACCCGCTACGAAGCGATGTGGGGCGAAGCTCCCACATACCAGGCAGCAGAGTCGGCAGCCGCACCGCTGGTGCTGATGATGGCCATCGAAGACGCCGCATCAACAGACACCGATGCGGTGCGCGATGCACTCCGGAACATGGACGCGACGACCTTCTACGGTCCGATCAAGTTCGACGAGACCGGCAAGAACATCGCCAAGCCGATGGGAGCCATTCAGGTACAGGGCGGTGAGATCCTCGTTATCGCACCAGAAGGCGCAGCAGTCGCCGACCTGATCTACCCGGCACCCGACTGGAACAACCGCGGAGCCCCGGAGCCGGTAGGCACGATTCGTCTTGGTGCTGCGGTTTCTGAGACGGGCAAGTACGCCCGTGAGGGTGAAGATGTCCGTCAGGGCTACAACACGTGGCTGGACTGGGTGAACAACGAGTACGGCGGTATCAACATTGATGGTGACCGTTACCGCGTCGAGTTGGTCATGTACGACGATGAAAGCAACCCGGACACTGCCGCCAACCTGATCGACAAGTTGATCAACGAGGACGGTGTGGACTTCCTGCTGGGCCCATACTCCAGTGGCCTGACCAAGGCGACGAGTGCCATATCTGAGCAGTACGGCCTGATCATGGTCGAGGCAAACGGTGCTTCCGAGTCCGTGTTTGCCCGTGGGTTCCAGAACCTGTTCGGCGTGTTGACTCCAGCTTCGTACTACACCCAGTCGGGCATCAAGGCGCTCGCTGATGCTGGTGCGAAGACAATGGTGGTCGCCTATGAGGACACGGCCTTCCCGACGTCTGTGCTCGAAGGAGCCCTGCACTGGGCCGAGGTGTACGACCTGGAGGTTCTCGGGGTCGAGACCTATCCCAAAGACGTCGCTGACGTCTCAGGGATCATGACCAAGTTCCGTGACCTGGATCCTGACATCTTCGTCGGTGGCGGCCACTTCAACGATGCGTTGTTGTTCGTCAACGCCGCTGAGGAACTGGGCTTTGCACCCGACGGCATGATCATCACGGTTGGTCCATCGAACCCCGACTTCTACAACGAGGTCGGCGATCGTGCGAACACCATCATCGGGCCCACCCAGTGGGAAGCCTCGATGGCGTGGGAGGATCCGTACTTCGGTACCGCTGGCGAGTTTGCTACCCGCTACGAAGCGATGTGGGGCGAAGCTCCCACATACCAGGCAGCAGAGTCGGCAGCCGCACCGCTGGTGCTGATGATGGCCATCGAAGACGCCGCATCAACAGACACCGATGCGGTGCGCGATGCACTCCGGAACATGGACGCGACGACCTTCTACGGTCCGATCAAGTTCGACGAGACCGGCAAGAACATCGCCAAGCCGATGGGAGCCATTCAGGTACAGGGCGGTGAGATCCTCGTTATCGCACCAGAAGGCGCAGCAGTCGCCGACCTGATCTACCCGGCACCCGACTGGAACAACCGCTAGACCTCACCAGGGACGTGTAGCGGAGGGGCCCAGCCCCTCCGCTACACCCCTGCTGTTCCATAATCATCGTCCGGACCGCGTCCGGATTCCCGCCTGCTCACGACCGGTGAAGTGCTGACCATATGAACCAACTCCTACAGGCCCTGATCAACGGGGTGATGCTGGGTGGCTTCTACGCCATCATGGTGCTCGGGTTCTCCATCATCTGGGGGGTGATGGGGGTTATCAACCTTGCCCACGGCGAGATCGTGATGATGGGTGCCTACGGTGCCTGGATCCTCCAGGAGAACCTCGGCATGGACCCGATCTTCTCAGTGGTCATCATCTTCCCGGTGATGATGGTCTTTGGTTACGTGGTTCAGCGTGTCCTGATCAACCGGGTCATCGAGAGACCCCACATGATTGCCCTGCTTGTCACGTTCGGTCTCAGCATCGTCATCTCCAACGTGGTCAAACTCAGGTACTCGGGGACCCCGCGGTCCGTTGAGGGTTCCATGAGGGGCTACTGGGACCTCGGCAGCGTGACCGTCCCCAAGACCAAAACAGCGATCCTGGTCGCTGCCCTCATCGTCATGTTCGTGCTACACCTGTTCCTGAAGCACTCGCGCCTGGGTAAGAGCATCAGGGCCGCCTCTCAGAACCGCGAAGCAGCGCGCATCGTCGGCATCGAAATCGGCCGCGTCTATGCCATTACGTTCGCCATCGCAATTGGCCTGACGGCACTTGCCGGAGCCATGATCGCCCCGACTCAGGCGGTGTATCCGTTCATGGGAGGGCCTCTCACGCTCAGGGCCTTCACCATTACCGCCCTTTCGGGCCTTGGAAGCATTCCCGGCGCGCTCTTCGGTGGTCTTGCCGTCGGCGTGATCGAGGTGATGCTCGCCACCTTTGTTCCACGTGTGGGCACCAACGTGGGCATCGTCTCCTCCTTCGTTCTCCTGGTGATCGTCCTGGTAGTTCGCCCCCAGGGTCTCTTCGGTGGGCTCAAGCCACGGAGCCCGCAGTGAGCCGGCACCTGATCCTTGACAACCCGGCTGTCAGGAGAGCCGGGTTGCTCCTGACCGGCATGGCCGTCGTGGTCCTCGCCATCATGCCCATCTTCGTTGTGGAGAGAGGTCAGGAGGGATTTGTCACCAACTCGCTGCTATTCAGCTTCACCCAGATGTTCATGATGATCGCAATGGCGTCCAGCTGGAACCTGACCGGCGGGTTCACGGGCTACGTCGACTTCGGCCACGCCGTCTGGTTCGGAATCGGTGCCTACGGCACCGGCGTGTTCATGACAAAGGTTGGCCTTTCGTTTCCGGTGGCCACCGCTGGCGGCGTTGTCGTAGCGGTGCTGGCAGCGCTCCTGATCGGCTCGGCGACGCTCCGCCTGCGGGGCCCCTACTTCTCCATAGCCATGCTGGCCACCTTCGTGGCCATGCGCGAGATCATCCGCATAGCCAAGCCGCTGACCGACGGCGGCGAGGGCATGACGCTCCCCCCCTACCTGAACCGACCGTTGTTCTTCTACGTCACCCTGATCCTCGCCGTCCTGGTGGTGACGATGACCTGGTGGCTGCGTCGCACACAGTTCGGTTCCACCCTCATTGCAATCCGCGAAGACGAAGTTGGCGCCGACATGCGAGGCATCGACACCACCCTCCACAAGATCACCGTGTTCGCCATCTCGGCAGCCATCACCGGCCTCGTCGGTGGCCTGTGGGCCTACCAGAACACCTTCATCGACCCCGACATCGTGTTCGTGGAGCGCCGCACACTCGACATAATCATCGCCACCATTCTCGGCGGCCTTGGCACGGTGGCCGGACCTGTCATCGGCTCCGTGGCGTTCTACTGGCTGCGTGACCTCATGTGGTCACACTTCCTCCACTACCACCTGATCGTTACGGGCGTCCTATTGATCACGCTCGTAATGTGGGTACCCGAGGGAATCGTCGGAAGCCTTTCAGACCGCTCTGGTGCCACCCCGCTGGGCCGCCTGTTGCACCGCGATCGCGGTGCCAGACCAACCACATCTCCGGCAGACGATTCTGACAGCGACGATACCCGGGGAGGAGAATCGTGAACGGCTCGGCCCTCCTCGAAGGACGCGGTGTCCTCAAGCGATTCGGCGGACTCTGCGCCGTCGACAAGGTGGACTTCCAGGTGAACGAGGGGGAGATCGTCGGGCTGATCGGTCCCAACGGAAGCGGCAAGACCACCCTGTTCAACTGCATTACCGGCGTACACGAGGTAGACGGTGGCGAAATCCTCTTCAAGGGCGAGGACATAACCGACGACCAGCCGTACCAGATCGCCCGGCGTGGCCTTGCCAGGACCTTCCAGGTGATCAGGGTCTACCGGGACCTGACAGTCGAGGAGAACCTGCTCCTCAGCCGCCAGTGGGGCGAGGTACCCACGATCCGATCCTTCACCAGGGCCGACCGGTCCCTGCACGACAAGGCGGCCGAGATCGCCGACTTCCTGCTGCTCGGACACCACCTCTACGACAAGGCCGGCATCCTCTCAGGCGGTCAACGACGCCTATTGGAACTGGGCATGACGCTCATGCCCGATCCGGACCTGATCCTCCTGGATGAGGCAACCTCGGGCATCAACCCGACCCTCATCGAGACCATCAAGGATCGAATCCGCGAGATGAACGGTCGGGGCCTGACGCTGATGCTCGTGGAACACGACATCCGCTTCATCAGCGACCTCTGCGATCGGGTGATCGTGCTCAACTACGGAAAGAAGATGGCCGACGGAACCCCCGACGAGATCAAGTCCGACGAGGCGGTCCTTGAGGCCTACTTCGGCGACGACGGAGGCTCTGACGATGCCTAACTCCCAGCCACTCCTCGAGGTCCACGACATTCATGCCGGCTACGTCACCGGCCAGGACATCCTCAAGGGAGTGACGCTCTCAGTCCACAAGGGTGAGATCGTCTGCGTTATTGGTCCGAACGGTGCCGGCAAGTCGACCGTATTCAAGGCCGTCTACGGCTTTCTGCCGGTGCGGTCGGGTCGGGTCCTCTTTGATGACCGTGAGATCACCAACGTCCGACCACAAGACGCCCTGAAGGCCGGCATCACGATCGTGCCCCAACTCCACAGCGTGTTCCCCGACATGACCGTCTATGAGAACCTGGAGATGGGCATGTACCTGGAGACCGACAAGGTCCGGGTGCAGGAACGGATTGACTACGTGCTGGATCTCTTTCCACGTCTGGCCGAACGCTCAAAGCAGGCCGCCGGCACGATGAGCGGCGGTGAGCAGCGCATGCTCGAAATCGGCCGCGCCCTCATGTGGGAGCCGGATCTGGTCCTGATGGACGAGCCATCAGCTGGCCTGTCGCCGGCGATCACCCGGTCGATCTTCGATGCGATAGGTCGCCTCAACGATGAGATCGGCCTGACCGTTCTGATGATCGAACAGAACGCCAAGCAGGGCCTCTCGGTAAGCCACCGTGGCTACGTGATGGAACTCGGAAAGTGCACGTTCACCGGCACTGGAGATGAACTGCTCACCAACCCCGAGGTGCGCAGGGCCTTCCTCGGCGGCTGAGCCCCTCCCGGAGGGATCCGTTCAACCTGCCAGTGCTCCCGGACCGAAGCCGAAGCCTCCAGCCTGCTCTTCAATCTCGTACCACCAACCCTTGGCATGGGTGGCTTCGGAGTTCGCATCGCCCAGATCGATCGACCAGTCACAGTCGTGGAAGAGGCTGGCATCCAGGATCGCCGATTCGTCCAGAGCACCTCTCTCCATCATCAGCCTCAATGCTGCTGCACTGTTGGTGGCGAACGCTCCGTCGCGGAGATCCGGCCCACCGTCCATGTAGGAGGCCCGGGCCTCGGCCAGCATTGCGCTAGTGAGGTCTGATCGCCCATCGAGTCCCGCTGTGACCGAGTAGGTGAAGTAGTCGGCCGCACCTTCACCCACCCACCTGGTTTCTTCGAAACGGGGCAGGTCTGGGTTCCCGCACCAATTAGGCAGGCGCTGTTGGAAAGCATGGTAGAGCTCGTGGATGACGACATGGCGGAGGTCCACATCTGACCATGATGAGCTCGCCGCTACAGCGACAAACCTCGTCTCGAAGCAGGGATCGGGTGCGGTAGCCGCATCGGCACCACCCTCCAGCCACAGTCTGAGCCGATTCAACAGTTCCTGTCGGAGGTAGCGGTCCCCTCCGACACATGGATCCGAGAGCATCCATGCATCGATCTCATGCAGCAGGCTCTCGATCTCGCCCTGCGACATCACGACCTCGTTGACCGTGAAAGGTGCACCGTCGAACCTCTCGAAGTCAGGTTCATCGCTGATGTTCACTCCTATGGGCCACACCACCACAAGGATGTTTGCCTCACGTCCCGCCAGGCCATCCTCTGCTGCATTGATCCAGTCCTGCATCTGCCCGATGGAGGTGCCGGTCCGGTTGAGGAGCCCGATCGATCCAGGTCCTGAGGCAAAGGTCGTCGGCGGGGCCGCAGCAGTCGTGGTCGCCATCACCGTCGTCGGCGGGGCCGCAGCAGTCGTGGTCGCCATCACCGTCGTCGGCGGGGCCACAGCAGTCGTGGTCGCCATCACCGTCGTCGGCGGGGCCACCGTCGAATCGGTTGAGTCTCCCCCGCTGCACGCGCCGCACAGCAGGAGAACCGCCGTCATGCTGGTCCCCTTCAAGGCGACCAGCATTGCACAACCCTCACAGGGCGGTCGGGTCAGCCCTCCAAAACCGTCACCACGCCGGTTTCGCCGTTCACCTCGACGAGTGCCCCATCGGGTATCCGCTTCGTCGCACCGGTGGCCGACACGACACAGGGAATACCGAGCTCGCGGCTCACGATGATGGCGTGGCTGAGAGGCGCACCGACATCCACCACTACCCCTGAGGCGGGCACGAACAGCGGTGTCCAAGATGGGTCGGTCAGAGGTGCAATCAGGACGTCACCGGGTTCGAGGCCTGTCGGATCGTGACTGTCCAAGAGCACCCGAGCCCTCCCCCGGGATACTCCCGGACACCCCGGCATCCCCTGGATGGACTCTCCCGGTCCGACCGGAACGACCTCGACAGAATCTCGGCGCGGCCAGGTTGACAGGGCGGGCGCCTCGCCGAACACCACAAACGGCTCCTGCAGCTCGCTCACCTCGTCGAATATGGCCTGTCTCTCCTCGATCAACTCGCGCCAGCCGGTCGGGTCCTCCACGATCTGGCGACTCTCAGCAAATGCCAGCATGCCGTAACTGGTCACCGAGGGGAACACTTCCTTTTCGACCATTCGCCTGCCGAATTCCAGAAGGGCCATCCGGGCCTCGTGAACCAGCTTGATGCAGTTGGTCTTGGTGCGTTCCCGGCCCGGCATGAAGACCCCGGCTGATCCCAGAGCTGCACCAAACTGCCCCTGAGCCTCAGGGTCAGCCGCGAGCATCTCGTACATCTCGGCACCGAGACGCTCCCGGTCAGCTGCCATCCGGGCCTGGTTCCCGACAGGGGCTGCCGTTTCGGGTGAAAGGCGCATTCGGTCGATCGCCGCCAACGCCAGGTTCGGATCTGTCTCCCACGTAGGGCAACTGGTTTCCCACTCGTTGGGTCCACGACAGCCGTAGGCAAACAGGAACTCGTCGAAGGCAGCGACGAATGCCACCGCCGACGGATCATCCAGGGCACGTGTTCGTCCGTCCAGATCGTCCAGCCCCGCGTCGAAGGCAGCACCCAGGGAATCGCTGGCAGAAACCATGCGTCCCAGTTCCCACATCGCCATTGACGGCGCAGCCGACTCGACGTCACCCAGACCGGCCAGCAGCTTCAGGGCATCCTGGGGCCGCCCGAGGGCGGTGCACACCTCGGTGATGATGCCCGCCGGGAGGGTGGCCAGGAGGGTGATGAACAGGTGCTGTGCAAACAGGTGGCGGAAGTTGGAGTCCAGGATCCCCTCGGCCCACTCCAACAGCTCCAGGTCAGACATTGCAGCGAAATCCGGTCGGCTCGCCCGAAGGGCATCGACGGTCGCCTCGTCCTCGGCAACCTCCGTGAGACCATCGGTGGTCAGCGCCCACCCGAAGGTCGCTCCGATACGTGCCTCTGCTTCGGGATCGGCATCATCAGGGTGAGCTTCATAGTCAGGAATGCCGGGCTGGAGTCCGAAGAACTGGGCGTCGATGTCGGCGGCGGACAGGCCGGGCGCACGCTCCCCGAAGATGCGCATGATCGAAGCGTTCAGGTACGCGTAGCCGCCAAACACGCCGAGAATCACGGGACGGTCCGGGTCGAACTCGTCCTCGGTGAATGCCCCGATCTTGATGTACGAGTCCCGCCAGCCCATCTCGGCCATGCGCACGCCGTCTGCGTTGGCGAACGCGAAGTCAAACGAGCTCATCGCCACCGGGTCGGGAAAGACCTCACCCACGTTCGCACGGGTCCAGAGCGGAAAGCGCTCCGAAGAATCTGTGCCAAGGAAGTACTTCTCAGCCATTGGTTGCCCCCGGTTCTGCAGGGCATCCACGCCCGTGCTCAGTGGCCGGACGCCACGGCACGGCGACCGGCTGGCCTCGGAGTGTGTCACAGGCCTCCCGGTGGAATCCAACGGGCGGCCTGAGGGGCCGGGCGGCGGGGTGGACCGTACTGGACTTGAACCAGTGACCTCTCGCGTGTGAGGCGAGCGCTCTAGCCAACTGAGCTAACGGTCCGCAGGCCGACGAGGCTACAGCCAGGTCCCTCCTGCAGCACCGGCGACGCTGCTCCCCACGGGGTGCCGCGCCCCGGTACCGTTACCTCCGTGGACGCCATCTGCTGCCCGGGTTGTGGCGAAGAAGAAGACCTGTCAGGCGCCCGGACCGGTCAACCCGGAAACGAGGAGATCACCGTCACCTGCGGGTCGTGCGCCCTCGTCTGGGAACGGGACCTCACCCCCACCTGTCCCACCTGCGGCTCAGACGATGTGCGACCTGCCCTGCGGTCGATTGTCGAGAAGTCAAGGGGCACCCAGTTGTCGATCCAGTCGATGCAGGTCGTGTATCTGTGCAGGACCTGCGACGCCGAGGAACTGGCGGTTTGGAACCAGAGCAACACCCCCCTGAAGCCAGCTGAGTTGCCGGTCGACTCGGACTGAGGCTGGTCCCTCAGGAAGTTGCCAACCGCTCAGCCAGTCCCTGAAGGCCGGCCACAAGGCTGCCCTTGACCAGCACCGAGTCGCCTTCGCCAAGGTTGAGACCGGCTGTGGCTTCCATGACCTCGTCCACACCGCCCATTGCTTCTATGCCGTACAGGTCCGTTCCCACAGCAATAACCTCCAGGCCAAGCTCGGCGGCCAGGGCAGCAATCCGCGTGTGCTCATCGTTGGACTCGTCCCCCAGCTCAGCCATCAGGCCAAGAAGCGCAAGCTTTCGGCCTCTGCCCGGAAGAGCCACCAGTGCCCTGAGTGCTGCTTCAACCGACGTGGGGTTGGCGTTGTAGGCGTCGTTGATCACCACCAGACCCGACGGTGCCGTGCTGATCTGCATCCGACCGGGAGACAGCAGGGCCTCGCCCAGGCCGACCGCCACTTCTTCGAGAGGAATGTCGAGCACCAGGCCGACCGATGCTGCAGCGAGGGCGTTGTCGACCATGTGAGCCCCCGGCACCCCGAGACGCACCTCTGTCCGGCCCCACGGTGATTCCAGGAGGAAGGTCGCGTGGAGGCGGCCGTCGATGCTGACCCCCGACGCCCGGACCTCGCCCGTTGCCCCGAAGGTGATCCGCCTGGCACGGGTCCGGCCTGCCTGAGCCATCACCTCTGGCACATCGGCGTTCAAGATGGCGCAACCGTCAGCCGGTAACCCGTCCAGCAACTCGCCCTTCGCCCTCGCCACGGCATCAACGGGTCCCAGAACCCCGGTATGAACCGCTGCCACGGTTGTGATGACACCGATGTCCGGCCTGGCAACGGCACAAAGAGATGCAATGTCGCCCCCCTTCCTCGCCCCCAGCTCCAACACCAGCGTCGCCGGGTCATCGGGTGCATTCAACAGGGTGAGGGGCACCCCGATCTCGTTGTTGTAGGACCGGGGGCTGGCATGAACAGGACCTCCCCGGGTCAGCACGGCCGCGGCCATGTCCTTTACCGAGGTCTTTCCCACCGAGCCGGTGATACCCACAACCGTCCCCTCCACGGAATGCCGGGCGTGTGTACCGAGCATCATCAGGGCACCTGCGGTGTCTTCGACATGGACACCGGTCGCCCCGGCGTACTCCCGGCCGTTGGAGGTCAGGTAGGCAGACGCCCCCGCTCCGATGGCATCGTCGATGAAGTCGTGACCGTCCCTCTCGGCAACCAGGGGCAAGAACAGGCAGGCGGACGTCACCGACCGTGAGTCCTGTGTGGCGCCGTCCAGTTGCACGTCGTCGCCGAGCAGTTCTCCGTCGGTCGCAGCCGCGACACCTGATGCAAGAAACCTCACGGGGTTGAGTCTCCCAGCCCCGGCCGCTCGTGCGGTGCCACCCTCCGGGTGCCGTACCCATGTTCCCGGCAGGTCCTACGATGCCGCCGTGGACGATGTGGCCAGAAGGAATGACTGACATGGAGGAAAACCGCCTCCTGGTGCTTCTCTTTGGCGGCCAGAGCGCCGAGCACGACGTCTCATGCGTATCAGCGCGACACGTCCTCCAGGCGGTAGACAGATCCCGCTTTGACGTGTTGCCCATTGGAATCGGCAGGGACGGTGGATGGTCCCTTGCGACATCAGCTGTCGATGGGCTCGAGGCCGGCACGCTCCCGGATCGCCTGGATCCGACCGGGCCCGCTTGGGACCCCCTCTTGCGACTCAGCGAGCTTGCAGACACCGGGCCGGTCGTCGTGTTTCCGCTTCTCCACGGGCCACTGGGTGAGGACGGGACCGTTCAGGGTCTCCTGGAGTTGGCTGATGTCCCCTACGTGGGTGCCGGGGTTCTGGGCTCCTCACTGGCAATGGACAAGGTCGCCACGAAAGAGATCCTGCATGGACATGGAATTCCCCAGGCCCGCTACAGGGGACTCCACGTCGACGACCTCGACTCACCTGGGACCGATGCCAGGGCTGCGCTGACACAGCGTCTGCTCGCAGAGTTGGGGCCCCAGGTGTTCGTCAAGCCTGCCAACCTGGGGTCCTCCATCGGGGTGATGAAGGCAAGCGACGCCACCTCCCTCGAGGTCGCGCTCGAGGTGGCCTCGGGTTACGACGAGTGGATGATCGTCGAGGAGGCCATTTCCGGTCGTGAGATAGAGATGGCCGTGCTCGGAGACCGCGTTCCCCAGGTTTCCGGCCCCGGCGAGATCCGTCCAGGTGGGGAGTTCTACGACTATGCGGACAAATACGAGGACGGAACCGCCGAGTTGATCGACGACCCCGACCTAGATCCGGAAACCGTCGTGAGGTTCCAGGAACTTGCTGCGCGGGCGTTCATCGCAGTGCGCTGTTCGGGTATGGCCCGCATCGACTTCTTCCTTCCAGATGATGGACGCGGGCCACTCCTGAACGAGGTCAACACGATTCCGGGGTTTACCTCCATCTCGATGTATCCGAGGCTCTGGCAGAAGGCCGGGCTTTCATTTCCGGCGCTGATCGACAGGCTTGTCGACATAGCCGTTGAGCGACACTCACGTCAGAGGCGCAACACCAACCGTTGAGTCAGTCCCGAGGGTCCAGGGACGAACGCAGAAAGTTGAGGAGTTCTCTGCGGCGCTGCACAACCGGCCGCAGGGTCGGTTCAATGCCCGCTGCGCGCAGAACCTCTGTCTCGGTCGCTACCCCGACGACGGTGGAATAGGCGCTTATCAATAGCAGTTGGGCGTCGGCGCGTCGCATTCGACCTGCAGCCATCTCGCCCTCGATCCAGACCCTGGCCCTCGCCATCATCGGTTCCATGTGGGTCCTGAGGCGCTGGGCCCCCGGAGATCCGGGCCTGCTCACCTCGCGCAGCAGGCCCAGCATCACCGGTTGTTCGAGTGCAACCCGAAACACACGCCGCACTAGGGCCTCGACGCGGTCCCAGTCGCGGTCGGCACCGCTTAGAACCTCGTCCATGGCACCGGTCAGGTCGCCTGCGCATCGGTCCACGACTGCGTTCAGGAGGCCCCTCTTTGAGACAAAATGGTAGAGAATCGTCTGCTTCCTTATGCCCAAACCCCTTGCGAGGTCGTCAAGGGAGGTTCCGTCGTAGCCTGCAGTCCCAAATGAAGCCAGGGCGGCATCTTGAATCTGGGCCTTGGTATCGGAGCGGGCCTGGATACGCCCCTGGACCCGTTCCTGCACCCGGTCCTGTACCCGCTCAGGCGTAGGCCTGCCAGCCTCGTTGTCCACAGCACCACGGTAGCCGTCTCTCTACCAACTGGTAAAGACCCTTACCATCTGGTAGACAAGGTGCCGTGATCGCCGATTCCCTGGCCGGGCGCCGCATAGCCATCACCGGAAGTACAGGCTTCCTCGGAACCGCCCTCGTCGAGAGGCTGCTCCGCTGCGTACCCGGCTGCGAGCTGGTCCTAATCGTCCGCCCCGGCCGACGTGGAGCCCAACGAAGGGTCGACCGCGACATCCTCAGAAACGATGCCTTCGACCGTCTCAGAAATGACATGGGGAAGGATGCATTCGAAGAGATGGCCGCTGCCAGGATCACAGCCGTAGCCGGCGACGTCGCAACCGACGGCCTCGGCCTCGACGATGCCGGCCGCCAGATCCTTGGAACCTGCGACCTCGTCATTCACTCCGCCGCGATTGTCAGCTTCGACTCCCCCCTTGACCAGGCGGTCGAGGTCAACCTGCTGGGCCCCGTGCGAATCACCGAGACCCTCGCCGATCTCGGAGCCTCGCCGCACCTCGTCGCTGTATCAACCTGTTACGTGGCCGGCAGTCGACGAGGAGCCGCTCCCGAGGAGCCCGTCAACGAGAGCCCCTTCTTCGTCGATGTGGACTGGCGAATCGAGGTGGACAGTGCCAGGCGCATCCGCCACGAAACCGAGGGCATGAGCCGCTCCCCCGAAAGCCTTGCCGGCTTTCGCGACGATGCCCACGACGAGCTGGGGGCGGCCGGAATCCCCGCTCTGGCGGCCAAGACCGAACAGCTCAGGTCGCGCTGGGTTGACGACAGGATGGCCGAGGCCGGACGCTCCCGTGCCGCATCACTTGGCTTCCCCGATGCCTACGCCTACACCAAGGCCCTCGGCGAGATGGCCCTGACCGAGACAGCCGGCGACGTGCCGGTGAGCATCGTCCGACCATCAATCATCGAATCAGCCCTCGCCGAACCCTCCCCCGGATGGATTCGCGGCTTCCGCATGGCCGAGCCGGTCATCATCTCCTACGCACGGGGCCTCCTAAAGGAGTTCCCCGGAGTCCCCGAGGGCACCATCGACGTCATACCGGTCGACTACGTCGTCGCCGCAATTTGTGCAGTGGCAGCCCGCGGCCCCGTGGATGGTGCCGACATCGTCCAGGTCGCCTCTGGCAGCGTCAACCCTCTCAGGTACGGACGCCTCGTCGACCTGGTTCGCTCCTGGTTCACCGACAACCCGATCTACGACGAGCACGGCCAGCCGATCTCGGTCCCGGAGTGGTCCTTCCCCGGCAGAGGCAGGGTGAAGCGCCAACTGGAACGCGCCGGAACCGCCCTCGACCTCTCCCGCAAGGTCCTCGACAGGTTGCCGATCAGGGGCAGACAGGCTGAGGTCGCCGTTCGTCTCGAAGAACAACGGGACCTTGTCGAACGCGCAATGGGCTATGTGGACCTCTACGGCGCCTACGCCGAATGTGAGGCCGTCTACCTCCTAGACAGGCTCCTGACGCTCTGGGACTCCCTGGACACCGACGACAGGGCGGCGTTCTGCTTTGACCCCAGGACGCTCGACTGGGACCACTACGTACCCGAAATCCACCTCCCGTCAGTAGTCAAGGCCGGGCGGGTCCCCATGAAGCCACCTGTCAGGGGTGCCGAGACACGCTCCGACCGGCTACGGCGCCAGGTGCTGGCTCCAGAACGACACATCGCCGCCTTCGACCTCGAAAACACCCTCATCGCATCCAACGTGGTGGCCAGCTTTGCCTGGCTTGGCAGCCGTCACCTCTCCAGAGGAGACCGCATCCGCTTCGTGCTCAAGACAATGGCAGAGGCACCCACGCTCCTTGCCCTCGACCGCCGCGACCGCAGCGACTTCCTGAGATTCTTCTACCGGCGCTACGAGGGGGCACCCATCGACCGCATCTTCGAGGACTCGGCCGAACACTTCAGCGACCTGATCCTCTCCAGGTCCTTTCCCGCCGGAATCCGCCGGGTGCGCGAACACCGGGCCCTCGGACACAGGACCGTCCTCATCACAGGAGCCCTCGACTTCGTTGTCGAACCCCTCAGGCCGCTGTTCGACGACATCATCAGCTCAGAACTCGGAGTAGCCGATCTGGGAGACGGAACCCCCGCCTACGACGGCCGCATGAGGGCGGCGCCACCCACCGGAGAAGCCCGCTACCAGGCACTTGTCGACTATGCCGACCTCCACGGTCTTGACCTTCGGGAATCGATCGCATACGCCGACTCGGCCAGCGACCTGCCGATGCTGGAGGCAGTCGGTTTCCCGGTCGCCGTCAACCCAGAGACACGCCTTGCCAGCATTGCCAAAAAGCGCGGCTGGCTGGTTGAAGACTTTGCCAAATCTCCAGGGATGACCCGCCGGGTGCTTCCTCTGGCACCACCCGTCTCGGCAACCGCAGCCAGGAACAGCGCATGACGTCAACGCTCACGGGACCCCACCGATGAAGGCGCTCGAGTTCCACCGGAACATCCCTCGCTTCGCTGCGGCCAGGATTGCCGGCGGCCTGACCCCCGGAGGCGGTGCCAGCGTGGGGCCACTCCACCTCGCCGACACCGATTCGCCGGAATCCCCCGGTGAGAACTGGGTGGTGGTTCGACCACGGCTGGCCGGAATATGCGGATCAGACCTGGCAACGGTGAACGGAAAGTCGGCACGCTACTTCGAACCCCTCGTCTCGTTTCCGTTCATCCCGGGCCACGAGGTCGTCGGCGACCTCGACGACGACACCAGGGTCGTCCTCGAGCCCGTGCTCGGCTGCATCAGCCGGAATATCGACCCCACGTGCGGACCATGTGCCGACGGCAGGCTCGGCAACTGCGAGCACGTCACGTTCGGTGAACTGGAACCCGGCATTCAGACCGGTTCCTGCCACGACACCGGTGGAGGCTGGGCGACCTCCTTCTACGCCCACACCAGCCAACTTCACCCCGTGCCCGACGATCTCTCAGACGAAGCAGCCGTAATCGTCGAACCGGCAGCCTGCGGAGTACACGCCGCCCTAATGGCCGGGGTACCAGACAACGGAACCGTTGTTGTGCTCGGCTCAGGAACACTCGGCCTCCTCACGATCGCCGCCCTGCGAGCCCACACCACACCCCGGACAATCCTCGCCACCGCCCGCTACCCGGAACAACGCCTGATGGCCGCTGAGCTTGGAGCCGATCTCGTGACGGCCCCCGACGAGGTGCGACGTGCGGTACGCCGAATGACCGGAACCAGGGCGGTCAACAAGGGCGGCGACCTAGACCGCCTAAGCGGCGGCGCCGACGTGGTGATCGACTGCGTTGGTTCCTCGGAGAGCCTCACCGACGCAATGGCCATCACCCGCCCCAGAGGCAGGATCGTCCTCGTCGGTATGCCGGCAACGGTCAGCGTGGAGCTGACACCGCTATGGCACCGAGAGCTGGAACTGGTCGGGGCCTACACCTACGGAATCGAGACCCTCTCCGACGGCAGCAGTTCCCGGACCTTTGACCTGGCGTTCGACCTGGTCCGTACCGCTGACCTGGGCCGGCTGGTCACCGCCACATACCCGCTGGACCGCTACCGCGACGCCATCCAACACGCATCGGCCGCCGGCCGCCGTGGAGCCGTAAAGATCGCATTCGACCTTCGGAGCGAGAAGGAGCGTTACAGGCAATGAGCAACGGAAGACACCTCGCCCCAAGGCCGGGCTTCGTCCTCGACGTGGACAGGAACAGCCCACCCATCGTGTTCCACCATGGCGAGGGCTTCAAGTTGGAAAAACTTCCCGCCGGCCGTTCCAGGGTGATCTACCCCGCCGAGCCACTCGAAGGGCTCCCCGATCCGGACGGAGCCATACGCCACGCCCTCCTGAACCCAATCGGCGACTCAGAGCCCCTGCCCTCCCTGCTCCGACCCGACATGAAGCTGACGATCGCCTTTGACGACATCTCGCTTCCCCTGCCGCCCATGCGCCGCCCCGATATCCGCCAACGGGTAATCGAGGCCGTCCTCGACATCGCTGCCGAAGCCGGTGTAGATGACGTACACCTCATCGCTGCACTGGCCCTCCACAGGCGTATGACCGAGGACGAGTTGCGCCACGCCGTCGGCGATCGTGTCTACGACGCCTTCGCACCCAAGGGGCTCCTCTACAACCACGATGCCGAGGACCCCGACGGCATGGTCGTTTTGGGTGAGACCCCACACGGAGAGGCCGTGCAGTTCAACAAGCGCGCCGCCGAGAGCGATCTGGTCGTGTACGTCAACATCAACCTGGTGGCGATGGACGGCGGCCACAAGAGCACCGCAACGGGCCTAACCGGCTACACCAGCCTTCGCCACAACCACAACGTCCACACCATGCTCAACTCAACGTCGTTCATGGACCGTGACAGCTCCGCGCTGCACGCCTCAAACTGGCGCATGGGCAAGGTGCTTCGGGACGCCGGCGTCAAGATCTTCCAGATCGAGACCACCGTCAACAACGACACCTTCGGCCGCGAAGGCCCCCTCTCGATGCTCCAGAAGAGGGAGTGGGAGTGGTCGGGCCGAGACCGGGCAACGTTTCTGACAATGCAGCAGGGTCTCAAGGTCATGCCCACGAACCTGAAGCGAAAGGCGTTTGGAACCTGGCTGGCCCCATACGAGATGACGTCAGTTCAGGCCGGTGAGATCGAGGCCGTTCACGAGGTGACCACAGCCAACGTCTACCGCCAACATCTCGTCCCGGTTGAGGGCCAAACCGACATCTTGACCATGGGGCTCCCCTACATCTGCCCCTACAACGTGAACTCGATCATGAACCCGATTCTCGTGATGTGCCTTGGCCTGGGCTACTTCTTCAACCTCTACCGGGGCCGCCCTCTCGTCAGGGAGGGAGGCGTGGTGATCATCAGCCACCCGACCCCCTGGGAGTTCCATCCGGTTCATCACCCCAGCTACATCGACTTCTTCGAGGAGGTCCTGGCCGACACGACGGACCCCGGCGAGATCGAAAAGAAGTACGAGAAGCGCTTCGCAGAGGACGAGTGGTACATCCACCTGTACCGCAACTCCTACGCGTACCACGGAGTCCACCCGTTCTACATGTGGTATTGGGGGGCCCACGCCCTCAGCCACGTTGGCCGCGTGATCATTGTCGGTGGCGACACACGCGCCGTCAGGCGGATGGGATTCCAGCCTGCCTCAACACTGGCTGATGCCCTCGAGATGGCCAGCGACGTAGTCGGACCTCAGCCGACGATCACCCACGTCAAGAACCCGCCACTCCTTATGGCCGACGTGACGTGAAGGAACCCGCCAACGATGTCTTCTGAGACTGCTTCCTGATGGGGCCTCCCTCTCTCACCCTTCGCGCAGCCAGGTTGCGTTCGCTCGTCGGACGCCTCGGTTTCCCGTGGCGTTCCGCTCCCGTGCCCGCCGGGGTCGAGCCCCCTCCCCCCACAAGGCTGCTGCAGGCCGATTACGACACGGCCTGGGCCAGGCGCTATCCAGCGAGGGTCGTCAGGGCATCATTGGTCGAGACGGTGATGAGGTTCGTCATGTCCGTCGTTGCCTCACCCGCCCGCGAGGGAACCGACCGTCTGAACACGGTTGAGGGCCCGGTGGTATTCATCGCCAACCACCACAGCCACGCCGACACCCCCCTGCTGCTGACCTCAATCCCTGATCCGTGGCGTCACCGCCTGGTGGTGGGTGCCGCCGCCGACTACTTCTTTGCCACCCGTCTGGGAAGTGCGGTGGCGGCGCTCCTGATAAACGCCATCCCCATTGAACGTACGAAGGTGGGGCGAAGGTCGGCGAATCTCGTAGCCGACCTCATAGACGACGGCTGGAGCGTGCTCATCTTCCCCGAGGGCGGCCGAAGCCCCGACGGATGGGGACAGCCCTTCCGTGGCGGTGCCGCCTACCTGGCCATCCGCTGCGGCGTGCCCGTGGTTCCCATTCACATCGCCGGAACCGACCGGATACTCCGCAAGGGGCGCATCCTGCCGAGCAGGTCCAGCACCACGGTGACGTTTGGCGACCCGCTCACCGCTAATGCGGGTGAGCACGCCCGCGGCTTCGCAACTCGGCTCGAAGCAGCGGTTGCATCACTGGGTGACGAGGCCGCAACCGACTGGTGGCGGGCACGCCGGCGTGCTCACGCAGGAACCTCACCGGGCCTGACAGGACCGGAAATAGGCGCATGGCGTCGCGTCTGGGCGCTGGGCGACAGGGGCAGGAAGTCTCAGCGGCGCAAGGTGCTCTGGCCGGACCTCTAGGGCCTCTCAGGCGGTAAGGCGACTGCTCAGGTGCTCGACCAGACCTTCGATCGGAATCCGCTCCTGTTCCATGGAGTCACGCTCGCGCACGGTCACGGCACGGTCATCGAGCGTGTCGAAGTCGATTGTCACGCAGTAGGGCGTGCCGATCTCGTCCTGCCTACGGTAGCGGCGACCAATGGCCTGCGTCTGGTCGTAGTCGCACATCCAATGCGGTTGAAGTAGCCCCAGAACCTCGTTGGAGGGGTCAATCAACTCGGCTTTCTTGGAGAGCGGCAGAACAGCGACCTTGTAGGGGGCCAGCCTCGGGTCAAGGCGAAGCACAGTTCGGGTGTCGTCCCTGACCTCTTCCTCGTCGTAGGCGGCCATCAGGAAAGCCATTGCCGTGCGGGTGGCGCCAGCAGCCGGTTCGATGACATGCGGCACATACCTGTCGCCGCTATTCGGGTCGTGGTATTCAAGCCGCGCCCCGGAACTCTCCGCATGGCGCAACAGGTCGAAGTCGGTCCGGTTGGCGATGCCCTCGAGTTCGTCCCACCCCCACGGAAACAGAAACTCCACGTCGGCGGTTGCCGTGGAGTAGTGGCTCAACTCGTCGGCCCCGTGTTCACGAAGGCGGAGGCGTTCCTCGGGCATGCCGAGGTTCAGGTACCAGTCACGTCTGGCATCACACCAGTACCTGTACCACTCGTCGGCCTCGGCGGGAGGCACGAAGAACTCCATCTCCATCTGCTCGAACTCGCGGGTCCGGAACACGAAGTTGCCAGGGGTGATCTCGTTGCGGAATGACTTGCCGATCTGGGCGATGCCGAAAGGTGGCTTCTTGCGGCTGGTGTTCAAGACGTTGGCGAAGTTGGTGAACATTCCCTGAGCCGTCTCGGGACGCAGGTAGACCTCGGCTGCGGAGTCGGCCATGGGACCGGCATGGGTCTTGAACATGAGGTTGAACTGGCGTGCCTCGGTGAACGAACCTGCCTTGCCACATGCCGGGCAGGTGTCAGGGTTGTCCAACTTGTCCTGGCGGTGGCGGGCACCGCACTCGCGGCAATCGACCAGCGGATCGGTGAAGTTTGCCAGGTGACCCGATGCCTCCCAGACGGCAGGCGGCGTGAGGATCGAGGCGTCGAGACCCACGACATCATGACGCAGCTGGACCATGGTCCTCCACCACTGCTCCTTGACATTGCGCAACAGGAGCACACCAATTGGCCCGTAGTCGTAGGTGGAACGGAACCCGCCGTAGATGTCGGCCGACTGGAACACGAACCCGCGGCGCTTGGAGAGGTTCACCACCTTGTCAAAGAGGGTCTCGTCGTTAGCAACCATGGCGGTGCAGGGTACCGGCCACCACAACGGCCCAGATCCAGGATCGGAGGAACCTCCCCGACCTGATGATCGGCCAGACTGGACGGATGCAGAACACACAGGCCGACAAATCCGGGGATCCGACGGCGGTCCTCGGGCGACGGCTCATTGCATGGGTTCTCGACAACCTCATCATCGCCACCCTCTTCACGGTCATCTTGCTGTCTGGTGCCGAGAGCAGGCAGGTCCCCGTTGACGTTGAGAGCAGCGATGCGTGCGCCGAACTCTTCGGTACAGAGGAGGGCTGCATCGTCATAGGGGACGAGGCATGGCAGGTGGACGTCGGGCTGGGAGCCACGCATGTACTTGTTCCGACGCTGGCCTTCCTCGCCAACCAGATCCTCCTGACATCTTTTACCGGGTTCAGCCTCGGAAAGGCCGTCACCGGCCTACGGGTGGTCCGCAGGTCAGATGGCGGCCTACCGGGGCTTACCGGTGCTGCCGGCCGAACACTTCCCTGGATGATCCCAACCGTTCTGGGTCTGCTGGCACCGGTCATGGTGGTGATCGAGATGGGCCTGACGGCGACCAGCACAGGTCACCGGCGCCTCGGCGATCGAATCGGTGGCACCCTCGTGGTGGACCGCAGCATGACAGGAGCCACACCGGTCGTCCCCGGGCTTGATACCCCGGGTCGACCAACCTGACCTGACCCCAGCGGCGGTCAGGCTCTCTCCATCACCCGCCGTGACTTCATTCGGCGCTCGAGGAGATACTCGACGGCCGCAGTCGCTGTCGCATCCACCTCATGGCAGACCTCCGGGTCAACCACGGCGAGAGCATCGGCGAGGCCTCCGCCCAGAACCGCCCTCATGACCGCCAGCGCCGCAGCCGACACCGGCCGGCCCCGACGGCAGTCCCCACAAAGGGTTCCGCCCTCGCCAAACTCAACGGCTACAAGCGGCCCCTGGGACCCGCAACGAACACAGGAGTCAAGGTGCGGAGCCAGACCCTCCCGGGCGAGCAACTTGAGGTAGAAGGCCGGAACCAACAGAGGGGTCGGGTTGTCATCGAGGGTACGTAGGGCACCCAGCAGCATTTCGTAGCGGTGACGGTCGGGCTCACCATCTGGAGAGACGGCGTCGACCACCTCGAGGAGGGCAGATGCCTCGCTGAAGCGGTCCGGGTCAGAACGGACGCTCTCGAACCTGTCGATGGTCTCAGCCTGCGTGACTATGCCCAGGTCTCCCCTGCCCGCATAGAGCTGCAGGTCCACGTGGCTTGTGGGCTCGAGGCGTCCGCCGAACTTGCTACGCGTCTTGCGCACACCCTTTGCAACCGCACGCACCTTGCCGTATTCCGGCGTGAGCAGCACCACGATCCGGTCGGCCTCACCAAGGCGCCATGTTCGAATCACCACGCCCTTGTCGCGGTAGAGGGTCACGGCTCTCCGACACCACCAAAACGCCGGTCACGATCCTGGAACTGCTTGATCGCGGCGTAGAGGTGCTCACGCCTGAAATCTGGCCACAGCGTCTCGCTGAACACCAGCTCGCTATAGGCGATCTCCCAGAGGAGAAAGTTGGAGATGCGGTACTCGCCAGAGGTTCGGATGACGAGGTCCGGGTCCGGCATCTCGGGGTCATAGAGGTTTCTGGCTATGGCCTTCTCTGTGACCCTCCTGACACCGGAGTCAACCATCCGCTGGACTGCATCAACCAACTCGGCCCTGCCGCCGTAGTTGAAAGCGACCGTGAAGGTCAGGCCCGTGTTTCCACGGGTCATCTCCTCGGCGTCGTCCATTAGGCGCACCAGCCGCCGTGGCACCCGGCGGTCGCGTCGACCGATGAATCGGATGCGCATGTTCCGCTCGTGCATCTCGTCACGGCGGTTGAGAAGAATCTGCTCGTTGAACCTGATCAGAAACTGCACCTCGTCGGCCGGCCGACGCCAGTTCTCGGTGGAGAATGCGTAGACGGTGAACCAGCCGACACCCAGGTCGTCGGCCCCTTCCAGCACATCGAACAGTGACTGCTCGCCCGCCGTATGCCCCTCCGTGCGGGGCAGGCCTCTCTGTTCGGCCCAACGACCGTTGCCATCCATTACGCACGCAATGTGCACGGGGATCCGTCGGGAATCCAGGTCGGACGGCAGCATCCTCGAAACCTACCCCCTCTCTGGCCCCCGCCGGTGGCGCAGCCGACCCGTAGAGTCCACCTGATGGGTGCCGCCGACGATGTTTCAATAGCCCTCGAGGAGGTCACCGGGTCCCTCCCCGGCGGAGGCGAGGTGCGCCGTGGCCAGCGCTCGATGGCCCTCGAGATCGCAGAGACAATCGATGCTGAGCGCCACCTCGCCATTCAGGCCGGAACGGGCACCGGGAAGACGCTGGCATACCTGATCCCGGCAATCCTGTCGGGTCGACGGACAGTCATTGCCACCTGGTCAAAGGCACTGCAGGACCAGATGGAACGGTCGGACCTTCCGTTCCTGACAGAACACCTGGATCGCACCTTCAACTTCGCGATTCTCAAGGGGTGGGACAACTACGTGTGCCATGAACGCCTCGATCAATTACGCCAAACCCGCCACCAACAGGTGTTCACCGTGACCGGACAGCAGCCCGATGAATCCCAGATCGTCGAGATCCTGGCCTGGGCCGACGTAAGCACCTCGGGCGACCGTGCCGACCTGCCGTTCGAACCCTCCCCCGCCACCTGGTCGACGGTGAGCGTCGGCACCGACGACTGCCTCGGGGTGAGCGAGTGCCCCTTCGCATCCGACTGTCGCCCGGCCATGGCACGCAGACGCGCTCGCGATGCCGACATCTGTGTCACCAACCACCACCTCTACGCGGTCGACGTGGCACTTGACGGACTGCTCCTTGACCATCCAGACCATCCCCATGAACTGGTCGTATTCGACGAGGCCCACCAGTTGGAAGAGGTGTTCACAGCCACCTTCGGATTCCAACTCACCGCAGGGCGCTTCCGCTGGCTGGCCCGCCTCGCCAGAACTGCTGTCGAGGGCGAGGATCTTGTCAGCGGCCTCGAGGACGCCGCCTCCAAGTTGGCATCGTGGCTGTCCGACAATCCCAACAGAAGGCTCTCCGCAGACACCGGGTCCGATCTGACACATGTCCTGGATCTCGCCGAGGCCCGCTTGGACCGTGTCCTGATCGCTGCCAGAACGGCAGTACGTGGAATCGACACGGACTCCGAAAACCCGTCAGAGCAACGGCGGCGACGGCGTCTGAGCCGCGTGGTAAACGCCGGAAGCCGTCTCATCGGCGACATCCGGTTCGCCGGAGAACTCATCAGAAAGCCCGGAATGGGCAGGGGCACCGGCGACGAACACCTGGCATGGGTTGAGCAGTCCGGCACCCGTCCGGCACTCCGTGTCGTGCCGATCGAGGTGGGACCCCGCCTGGCGAAAGACCTCTGGCCCCGGCGAACCGCAGTCCTGACAAGCGCCACCCTTCCCGTCAACCTGCCCCAGCGCCTGGCCATGCCATCGCCCGAGACCAGCACGGTCGACAGTCCCTTCGACTACGAGAACCAGTCCCTGCTCTACTGCCCGACCCACATTCCCAGCCCGGCAGAGGACGAGGCTGCCTGGTCCGCCGCCATGTTGGTCGAACTCGAACGGTTGATTCACGCTGGAGGAGGTCGAACCCTCGCCCTGTTCACCAGTTGGAAACGCCTGCACGAAAGCGTCGAGACGATCAGGCCACTCGTCCCCTACCGGGTACTCGAACAGGGAGACCTTCCTTCCAGAAACCTTCTCGAGGACTTCGCTGCTGACGAGTCGGCCTGCCTGTTCGCCACGCGAAGTTTCTGGCAGGGAATCGACGTCCCCGGCCCATCCCTGGGCCTTGTCGTTATCGATCGGATCCCCTTTCCGCGACCCGACGAGCACCTCACGAAGGCATGGCGCGACAGGGCCGGACTGGACGGCTGGGGCGCTGTCGACCTGCCGCTCGGTGCCCTCAGGCTGGCTCAGGGAGTGGGCCGCCTGATCCGCTCCCGCAACGATCAGGGTGTGGCAGCGGTACTGGATCCACGCCTCTCCGCTGCCCGCTACTCGGGCGCCCTGCTCGATGCCCTTCCACCGATGCGTCGTACATCGGACCCGGCTGAGGCGACCGCTTTTCTGAAAGGCCTGTTCTCGTAGGCGGTCTGGCGGGGCCCTTGTGGTTCCCCAGCGTCAGTAACCGAGACGATCCAGAGACTTTGGCCGTCGCTGCCAGTCCTTGTCGACCTTTACTGCGAGCTCCAAATAGACCCCATCGGGCAGTTGGGCCCGCGCCCTCGTCCCGACCTCTTTGAGTACCGCCCCCTTCCTACCGATGACGATTCCCTTCTGGGAGTCTCTCTCAACGAGAATCTCACACCTGATCCTGGGCCAGTCCCACTCAGTGACACGGGTTGCGATCGAGTGCGGTAGTTCCTCCCTCACAACGGCCAGGAGCTGTTCTCTGACCAGTTCGGCCACCCAGAACGCCTCCGGGACGTCAGAAACCATGTCCTCGGGGTAGTAGCGCGGGCCTTCTGGGAGACGCTCCAAGACATGCTCGAGGAGGGCATCCACGCCTCTCCCGGTCTTTGCGGACACGGGGAAGTACTCGTCGAAGTCCAACCCGGTCGCTTCGACCAACTGCCCGATCACCTGATCCCTGCCGACCGCGTCGGTCTTGTTGAGCACCAGGATCGTCCGTTCACGGGGAAGATCCTCTGCGATGAAGCGGTCTCCCCTGCCGATCGGAGCGTCGGCCTCCACGAGGAACAACACGACGTCCATGTCTGAGAGTGCTGCCCTTGCCGTGTCGTTGAGGCGCTCACCCAACAGCGTCCGCGGCTTGTGAATGCCCGGCGTGTCACAAAACACTGCCTGCACGTCTGGCCTCGTAAACACACCGCGCACCTCTGTGCGGGTGGTCTGCGGCTTGTCGGAAACGATGGTCACCTTGGTGCCCAGCATCTTGTTCAAGAGGGTGGACTTGCCCACGTTGGGCCGGCCGACCAGGGTCACGAACCCGGAGCGGTGACCCTCGGGTTGCTCAACCACGCTCCCGTCGCCGCCGCTGGTTTCCTCCCCCTGACCCGGTGCCATTATCCAGCCACCTGAGTGCCGATCCGAATCTTCGTTATCCGGCGCCCGATCACCTGCTCGACACAGAAACGCCGTCCTGAGAGCTCGACTGCCTCTCCCACCTCGGGGACATGACCCAGAGCATTGAAGATGAGACCACCGACGGTGTCCCAGTCGCCATCGGGGAGGTCTTCGCCCAACAGGTCGTTCAACTCATCGACAGGCATCCGCCCGTGCACCCGAATGTCGCCACCGGCGAGCGACTGTGACAACGGTTCCTCGCTGTCAAACTCGTCGACGATCTCGCCCACAACCTCCTCTAGCAGATCTTCCATCGTGACAAGGCCGGCCGTGCCCCCGTACTCGTCCACAACCACTGCCAGATGGAAGCGCTCCGACTGCATCTGCCGCAACAGGTCGTCGGCCTTCATGGTCTCAGGGATGAACTTCGGAGTACGGGACATCTCCAATACGGGTTCACCGCTCCGGCCGTTCAGGTGCGCTTTCGCCAGATCCTTCACGTGAACGACCCCGACGATGTCGTCGATTCCGGTTCCACTCACGGGTATGCGACTGTGACCACCTGCGACCGCCTCCTCCAGCGCTGTCTTCACCGTGCATCCGTTCTCAACACCGACGATGTCGGGACGGGGAACCATCACCGCCCTGACCAGGGTGTCGCCGAACGCGATCACTGACTCGATGAGCTCATGCTCCTCCTCATCGATGGAATGGGTCGCCAGGGCCCTGTCGGCGACAGCCATCAACTCCTCTTCGGTGACCACCGGACCGGCCTGGCGGGCGAATCTGGGAAGCAGACGATCAGAGACCGAGGCGAGCAGGGTCGCTGCCCAGAGGAGAGGCCGGAACGAGGTGGCTGCACCAACAACGCCGATGGACCAAAGAGCGACCTTGTCGGTTCTGCGTAGGGCAATTGTTCGTGGAAGGGACTCAGCCACGACGAACACCAACATCCCGAGCAGAGCCACCAAAGGGGCCACCCAACCTGCACCGAAACGCGAGTAGGCCCAGCTTGCGGCCACACCGACCAGAGCCATGCGACAGATGACAAGGCCCAGTACCAGAGGGCGAAGGGCCTCGGAGCGCTGCTCCAGAATGCCTAAGAGGCGTTTGACACGGTCCTCATCGGCTGTTCCATCTCCGATGACCTCAGCCCTGGCGCGGCCGATGTGGACAAGGCTGGTTTCGGCGGCAACCAGCACTGCTGAGAGCCCTGTTGTCAGAACAAGAACCACGAGGAGCACTACCTCGGTGATGCCCATCAGCGACCGAACCCGTCCAGAAGCTCGCCTTCCCGCTTCTGCATGAGCACCCGCTCTTCAGGCTCAAGATGATCGTGACCCAATAGGTGCAGGATCCCGTGCACAAGCAGCAGCGACAGTTCGCCCACAAGGCCATCACCTTCCGAAGCCTGAGCGGCTGCCACCGCCGGACAAAGCACCACATCTCCCAACAGCACCGTCATGTTGGCTGGAACCTCGCCAGGGTCATCCAGGGGGAAGGCCAAAACGTCGGTCGGGCCGTTACCGCCCATGTGTTCACGGTTCAGATCAGCAATCGCGTCCTCGTCAACCATGTGAACGGTCAACTCCACCGGTCGGGCACCATGGCCTTCGTCGACAAGCACGTGTTCTGCGAGTGCCACCCAACGCGCCGTATCACCTGACACATCGTCAACGGCAGTCAGTGTCCGCGCGTCGACGATGACACGCGGGCGGGGTTCAGGAGGTTCCTCTTTCATCGGGCGCTCACGCTTCGACGGATGGTTGTCTGGGCCCATCGGAGCCGGCTATCTCGTAGGCCTCGACAATGTCCTGGACGATCCTGTGTCGAACGACGTCGTGGCTGCTCAGATGGACGAAACCCAGACCACTGATGCCGCTCAGGATGGTCTCTAGGTCGGCCAACCCGCTTCGCCCTCCGGGCACATCGGTCTGGCTGATGTCGCCGGTCACGATCACCCGGGATCCAAACCCCAGCCTGGTCAGGAACATCTTCATCTGTTCCGGGGTGGTGTTCTGGGCCTCATCCAGAATCACAAAACTGTTGTTGAGGGTTCTCCCCCTCATGAAGGCCAGAGGCGCCACCTCGACCTCACCACGCTCAAGCAGTCGCTGAGCTGTATCCATGTCGAGCATGTCGAAGAGGGCGTCGTAGAGCGGACGGAAGTACGGGTCCACCTTTGCCATCAGGTCACCCGGAAGGAACCCGACCCTCTCACCGGCTTCGACCAGCGGCCGGGTCAGCACGATCCGGTCAACCTGTCCGGCCTGAAGCGCCTTTACGGCGAGGGCCACTGCCAACCAGCTCTTACCTGTTCCGGCAGGTCCCATTGCGAAGGTGATGACGTTGTCGGTGGCAACCTCGACATAGCGCTTCTGGCCTGCGGATCTGGGGCGAATCGGCTTGCCCCGCGAGGTGCGAAATATCTCGCTGGTGAGTACATCAGAAGGCCGCTCATCGACGCGGACCATGTCGATCGCCCTCTCAATGGTTCGGGCGTCAACCGTCAGGCCTCGTTCAAGAAGCAACACGAGTTCGTCAAAAACGCGCCGCACGGTGTCAGCATGCTCGCCGTCGATCGTGATCTCGTTGCCACGAACATGTATCCGTGCGTCAGGGAACTGTTCTTCGACCTGGCGCAGCAACTCGTCGCGTTCACCCACCAGCACGGACATCAGGTCGTTACCGGGAACGCTCAGCTTGAGGGTGGTCTCCTGCATGTGTGCACAGAGGCTACCCCTCCCGGACCTCGAAGGGCAGCGGCTACCCTCGGTTCATGGTCGCAGATGATGGCCGCTCACAACCGGAACAATCT
>JACKQG010001904.1_pt1 | contig 28102 bp, 23 predicted proteins | sample 8237621 | NCBI WGS metagenome assembly JACKQG01 (sample SAMN15677084, study PRJNA649215) | marine metagenome | biome: marine; feature: Black Sea; material: saline water; isolation source: suspended particulate matter (SPM) from the Black Sea western gyre | collected 2013-06-09/2013-06-10 | depth... | reverse complement strand
ACGGGGCAGGCGCAGATTACACAGATTATTCAAACACCCAATATCCAGTACCTAATACCCGATACCCAGCATCATTCAATCCCCAAATTCCTCAATTCTTAAATTCCTCAATTCCAACATACTCTTTTCTCAATAAAGAACCCATCACCACACGTTCCACCGGTGCATGCGGGTCCCGGAGCAAAAGCAGGGCTAGGGCCTTTGCCCCTTGATCATCGGCAAGAAGATCCAACTTGTTCAAAAATGCCACCTTTCTTGCGGAATCAGGGGAACCCTTGAAAAAACCATTGGGTGACTGAAAGACCCTGGCAAGCGCTGCCGGTGTAATTGTCTCTCCATCTTCCAGACCAGTTATCTCCCCAAAAAGCCCGGGTCTGAAAACAATCTCCGAATCAAAGGGCTTCCCCATGGCCTCCAGGCCCATCACGGCAATTACCATGGTTGCTGAAGAGGGAATTACAGGCTCATGCGCGGCCGGCGCTTTGACCGGTTTTCCTGCAGCGCCATCTGCCTCCATAATTACATGATCGACCTGCAGGTCCAGAAACAAGGAGTCTGCCATGGTCCGAGTTATCCCTTCGACCTTGCCGGATTCAAGAAGTCTTTGAGCCACAAAAACATGGCCATCTCTCTTCAGTCCTTCCTTAACATCTTCATGGAAGGCAGAACCGGACGGGCAAAAAACCACACAGGGAGCACGGTTGGCCTCTCTGTGTCGGACCTTAGTGGTTGTGGTAGTGATTATTCTCCTTCCAGCCCGCATCAGTTCTTCAGCCAGGGCAAAACAGAGGGAGGTCTTTCCTCCACCACCCACAATGGCTATATGTTCTCTTGGACCGAGGCCCAATGCAGAAATCAACCCCATCCGCAGATTACGCAGATTACACAGATTATTCAAACGAACCATCTGCCCATCCTATCCAATACCCAGTACCTAATACCCAATACCCAGTACCCAATCCCTCTTATTTTTTCCTGAGAACCCTGCTGTCTCCTACCCTGACCGTTATCTGGGATAGATCAAAGTATTCTATGAGGGGGATAGTATATTTTCTGGAAGTGCCGGTCATCTCTTTGAACTGTGGTGTCGTGATTTCACCATGCTTTTTCAGGAAATCAATCAGCCTCTTTTCCAATTCTTCAACTGCCCTGCGATGAAAATAAAGGTCCTCCTTTATCTTCAGCAAAAGTCCTTCCTTTACCATAACTCCAAGGACATCAATCGCCGTATTCCCAGAGAAATCCTCCTTCAGATCCTTAAAATACGGGGGCTGGAGCCCGCCTTTGGCATAGATATTTTCTATCTTCTGCCGCGCCTTCTCCTGGTCCTGGGCCAAGGTCACCCGGTGCTCTTTCAAACGGACGATCTCTTTTTCCTGGACTATTATTCCATCTTGTGAAAGCCGCTTGATAATATAGTTGAAAAGCTTTGGATTTCTTGAACCGGTTGTCCTCGATCTTAACTCCTCTTTGATTAGACCTGTTTTTAGCGGGAAGTTTTTATGGTATCCGGCAATGGTTTCCAGGACCTCATCTTTAGCTTTATCTAAAAAATCGGCATGGATCAGAAGTGATCGCTCTTTGTCAAATTGGGTGATTCTTTTTTGCGCCTTAAGCGCCTTGAGCGGTTCTGCCAGCTTTTTCTTACTCATATTTGCCAGGAATGAGAGATCGGGCTCCGCCACCCCTTCAAAGCGGCCTAAAGAAACAAATAGCTCAAGGACCTCTTTCTCGTCTCCTGTATGGAGAATTTCAAGTTGAGACAGGACAACATCTGAAAACCGCTTTTTTTTGCTCGGCAAGGGATTCAGGATCTCCCCACCGCCTATGGCTTGTACCGGGGAATAGCTCCTTAACACGTAACGGTCCCCCTTCAGCACCGCTGTGGGGGCATCAAGTCTTATCTGTGCAAAACAGGTCTCCCCTGGATTAAGTTCGTCCCTGTCTAAGAGGACCAGGGTAGATATAACCTCCGATGTGCCGCTATGAAAACGGACCTTTGCCCTGTTTTTCAGCTTGCGTGGGGCGCTCGGAAGATGGTCCAAAACCACATCCGCCATATATGTTGGTCTGAGAGAATCTTTGGTGGCTAAGATATTCCCCCTTTGCAGCATCATCTTCTCTATCCCCTGCAAATTGACAGCCGTCCTGAGACCCGCCTGTGCCATATTCACCTCTTTATTATGGACATGCAGCCCCCTTATCTTTGAGGAAATGCCCTGGGGATAAATGGTCACCTCATCGCCGGTTCCGATCGTCCCGGACACACTGGTCCCGGTAATCACGGTACCAAAACCTTTCATTGTAAATACACGATCGATTGGGAGCCTGAAGAGATGCCCAATGTCCCGTTCGGGGATCTCTTCTACGAGTTTATCGAGGATTTCAATCAAGCCCTCCAGCCCTTCTCCGGTTACGGAGGAGACCTCAACAACAGGGGCACCGTCCAGGAAACCATCCGAAAGGTACTCTGATACATCCTCCCTTACCAGGTCAAGCCAGTCTTCATCAACCATATCGATCTTGGTCAGTACAACAATACCGTGCTTGATTTTCAAGAGTTCACATATTTCGAGATGCTCCCTGGTCTGCGGCATAACCCCCTCGTCTGCGGCAATAACTAACGCAACAAGGTCAATCCCCGTGGCCCCTGCTACCATGTTCTTTACAAATTTTTCATGACCCGGCACATCAACGATTCCAAGCAACTTACCCCCTGGCAGCCTTAGATAGGCAAATCCAAGCTCAATGGTAATGCCACGTTCCTTCTCTTCTTTGAGGCGATCTGTCTCGATCCCTGTGAGGGCCTTTATGAGGGATGTCTTGCCATGGTCAATATGTCCCGCCGTACCCAAAACGATCTGTTTCATGTTAAAACCTTTTTATTTGTAGAAAAACATGAACATCGAATCCCGCTGCCAGCGGGAAACGTCCAATCACGCCAAGGCGTGAAAAAAACACCGACTTTAATCACTTTAGCTCACTTTAGGAACTTTTCCGGGTTAGGAACATCAGACCCCCAAAGACCTTACATTGTGCGTCAAGGTCCCGACCGCCGCCATATACTCTGAGAAGCCCCGCATAAAGATATCATTATGGTTGGCATTGGGGATCTTGAGCAGGGTTTTATCTGAAGACGGGGACGCGTCATAAAGGGCCTGGCCATCTGAAAATGGGATGATGTGATCCAGCTCCGCATGTATGATCAGTGTGGGCTTGTCAAACCTTTTTATCTTATCCAGATTTCCAAAACCCATCTCTTCGCTGAAATTGATGGCCCTCAGGTTGATGCCCAAAAGCTGGAGCAGGGGGCCTGAAAATGCGAAACCGCTTTCAACTATGAGACCGTCTATCCGGTCTTTGTAATGGGAGACAAGCTCAAGCACAGATGCGCTCCCTAAAGATCTGCCCATCAGGATAAGAGGCCCCCCGTAACCCCTATCGAGAAGCCACTTCTTCACAAAATCAAAGACCAGGTGGCAGTCCCTCATCATGCCAGTGATAGTGGGCTGGCCTGTTGAGCGACCATAACCCCGATAATCAACGGGCAGGAAGTTAATCCCGATCCCATTGTAGGTGCTTCCAAACTCATCATAATCTGCCACAATTTCTCCGTTTCCATGAAAAAACAGAATATTGGGTGCAGATTTTTCCGTCATGTGAAACCGGGCGCCCACTACCACATCCACATCAACGGGAATCAAAAGGTCCTCTCCCCTGTTATCTGATCCCGCATCTCCCCATTCGGGTCTGGGATGAAACAGAAACGTGAGGATCTCAGGCCGATCCAGACCCGAATAATCGATTTTTGAGATATTGACCAAGGTTATACCCCTCGCATAAAAGATATGCCTCATGTTTTCAGGGCAGTTTGTTCGCACAATCGAAATACACTCTTGACAGCGAAGGCCTCTTTTGTCAAGAATATATGTAAATTCACGTTAACCAGCGACCGGGATCTTCAGACCAGAAATCCCGGCGTTTATCCGATTGGAGGAACCGGTTTTTGGAAAAGCTGAGACAGGGAAAAAATTCAGAGGAAGAGGATAATATCGGGATCCAGGCTCACGATGTTTCGATCTTACAAGACCTTTACGCCCTTTCGGAAACAGAGGTGATGGATAGGATCTTAGAACATCCTGATCCTCCGGGATTGATTAAAGGGCTTCCCAGTGAGGATTTTTTCTGGCTGCTGAAAAAGACGGGAGAGGACTCCATGCAACTGTTGAAACTTGCCTCCCTGAGGCAGTGGCAGCATCTTTTGGATCTGGAACTATGGGAAAGGGATCGCCTTGATATGACAAACTCCTTCCTTTGGCTTCAAAGACTACAAAGATCGGATCCCGAGCGTCTTGCCAAGTGGTTATTCACTGATGGCCAGGCCCTGGCCTATCTTTACCTATTCAGAAATGTGCATGTGGAATTAAGGGATGAAAATGAGGCCTACGATCTTGAGAAAGGGTTTATTACCCTTGATGGGCTTTTCTATATCAAGGTCCTTAAAGAAGAGCAGACAGAGACGGTGGAGGGAATTATAAGAACAATGGCAGGTGAAGATCTTCTCAAATTCCACTCCGTCCTCACGGGCCTGGCCGGCGTGCTACCCGCAGATTTAGAAGAGGATATGTACAGGTTAAGAAACGTCCGTATAGCAGAGCATGGCTTTCTTCCTCGTGAGGAAGCCCTGATAGTTTACGCCCCCCTGGATCCAGAAGCCATAGCACAAAAAGATTCGCGGGAGATGGTTGATCCCGTTCTTGATGAGAATTTCCTCGACTTGGCCCCTTATACACCCTTCCATTTCTCTAAGAGTCAAAATCTACTGACAAAGAGCACTTCAAGGATAGTCGATACTGGTCTTTTGGACAGGATACGCCTTGAGTTTGCCGGGCTCTGCAACCAGATCCTCTCTGCTGATGGACTCGTGATCGATGACATAGATGTCCTGAAAAAGACAGGTCAGAAGGCTGCAGGGTATCTTAATCTATGCCTTGAAGAGATGTGCGGCAAAGATATCGGGGCGGCAGAAGAACTCTTGAGAAATAACAGCTTAATATCTCTGTTCCGGATGGGCTTTGGTCTGGCCCAAAAACTAAAATGGGAGGCGGAACGTTGGTTAAAGCAGAGCTGGTTTGATCATAATAGCATGGGTTACGGTTTTTGGGGCGATAAATGGGGAAACACGCTTGCAGGTCTTACGAAGAAGATGCCTAAATATTATTGCGGCCCCGAAAGGGAGGGAGAGTACAGGGATTTTGAACAGGCCTTTGACCTGATAGCCGCTGGTAAAATCCTCCAGGGCCTGATTGGACTTGACAAGATGTTGGCCCAATTGACAATAACTTTCCCTCTCAATAAAAAAGACGTCCACACCCATAATCGGACAATACATTCGCTTCTTTTCACCCTATGGGCCCGGCAGATACTGGAACTGACGCCCTCCTTTGAGGCTATTACCCTGAAACAGGCGAGGCAGTTCTTTGATCTTCTCAGGGCAGGGGATGAAAAGGCGCCCTATCAGATGTTAGGGTTTGAAGAGGTCTTTGTGAAGGATTTTATGGTCTCTGCCTCCGGGTTTGAGCCTGAGGATACCGCGAGCCTCAAAGATACCTTGGTTTTGATCTGGCAAGAATTTTGTCAGGAGTATGATTGGGTGGATGTTAATGCCCTGGACCCAAGGTTCAGTAAATATGTCCTGATTAGGTCCTGACCTCCTGCAACATAAATACCACGTATGAGATGGCAAAACAGATAAGGGTGATTGCGATAAGTGCGATAATATGCGGGAAGACAATAACTATGCTCTGCCCCAGGGGGAGAGGGCTCTGAAAACGGGCCGAAAGAAGTTCCTCCATGGGCCCCATTAAGATTAGGGAGCGGGTAGTTTTCCTCATGGGATCAATAATAGTCGCGGTGGCGTTTGAGTAAAGGATCATGGGAGAGGAAAGCGACACCAGCTCCTTGATACGCGCATTTTCCAGCACCACTTCGGGCTGCACCTCATTTTTTCTGTCGATCGGGGCAACGGTGTTGGCCACTACTTCGGCCCCGAGGGATATGAAAAAGGAGAGAAAGATCCAGAGCGCAACCGAGGCTAAGGAGGATGTTGCGATACTCTTGAACAGGATAGAGAAGAGAATGGCGAGCCCGAGCCAGAATGAGATGTAGAATATGCTGATAATGAGGTAAATAAAGAGCCGCCATATTTCTTCGACCCCTGGAACAACACCTACAAACGCCAGGCCAAAGCCTGATATGACCAAGACAATCGCAACAAGCATAACGGCAATAGTAGTAACCCCTGCCAGGAATTTGCCGTTGATAACCGCATCACGATAGATAGGTTGGGATATCACCTTTATCAGGGTTCCCTGTGTCCTTTCGCGGTTTATTGCATCAAAGCCCAGGATCAGGCCGATAAGGGGGCCGAAAAATGCCACAAACTGGACCATGGAAAACATCGCTCCGGGCGTACTGAAGAGCATGAGAAAAGGAAATCTGGTTGAAGCCAGTCCTTCTAAGTTCTCTCTCATATGGACTGCAGCCATATAGCTCGTAATAAAGCTGACCATGGCGATCAGGGCAAAGAGTATCACAAACCTGTAACTGCTTAAATGGTCCTGAAGCTCTTTTTTGAATACAGCATAAAGGCCTTGCATATCATGCCTCCTGGAAGTACTTCATATAGATCTCTTCCAAGGAATATTCCTTTTCACCCACCCCGAATTTCTCCTCTGCGAGGGAGTCAATGGACCCCTCGGCTATCAGGCTGCCGTCTATCATAATTCCGACACGATGGGACATCTTCTGCACCTGGTGAAGGTTATGGGAGGAGAGCAGCACCGTAATCTCTTTTTCCTCATTTAATGACTGGATCAGATTGATCAACTGGATCGCCCCTTCGGGGTCAAGTCCAAGGGTGGGCTCGTCAAGGAAGAGGACTTCCGGGTCCTTTATCAGCACCTCTGCAACGCCTAATCGTTGTTTCATCCCCCGCGAGAATGCGGCCGTTTTCTTTCCTGCCTGGTCTTTGAGCCCCACCAGTCCTAATAATTCATCAATTTTCTCTCGTGCCTCGACCTTTTTTAAGCCGTTCAGATCAGCCACGTATTCAAGACTTTGCACTGCATCCATATCTTCATAAAAACCGACATTCTCAGGGAGATACCCCACATGGCGCTTGACCTCCCTCGCCATCCTCAGGGGGTTCAGGCCACAAACGGTTGCATGGCCTTTCGAGGGGCGACTCAAACCTAAGAGCATCAATAATGTTGTTGTCTTTCCCGCACCGTTCGGTCCCAAAAACCCGAAGATCTCGCCCTCTTTTACCTTGAGATTGAGGCCGTTCACCGCCGTCTGGTGACCATATCTCTTGGTGAGATTTGTGGTCTCAATAATCGTCTCGGTCTCCATCTTAACGCCTGCCTAACCGGGTGAAAAGGAATACCAATCCTGCCATCACAAAAACTATAAGACCGATCCCTATCCACCCCCATGCAGCCGAAGCAGTAACACCTACCCTCATCTCGATGGTCTTATCCGCCTTGGGGGGGGTCCCGGACTCCACACGGAGACCAACTGAATAGTCGCCAACTAATGCCTGGTCAGCCGGTGTAATGGAGACCTCAACCTGTTTCAACTCTTGAGGCGCAAGCATTTCAATGGTATCGGGATTGAACTTTACTTTCCAGCCCTCAGGTTGAAATGAGATAAACTTAACATTTGCTAGAAGAGCGGACCCCTCGTTCTTTACATAAAATGAAAGACTGGCCTGCTCGCCTCTTACAGCGCTCAGGGAAAGGAGCCCGTTTGCTGTGCCTGCCTCTAATTTGAATGTTCCCGTCAGTATAACGGTGAGCGCAACCTGACCCTCGGCCTTAGGCGAACTGATCTTGACCAGAATGGGATATTGACCAGGCTTTGCCCAGGGGTTGGGTTTGACTTCCACTGCCATGGTCTGACTCTGGCCTGCCTTTAATCTCAGGCTGGAGATAAATTTATCCTCATAGGCCGGTTTAAAGTTGACATCCCAGTTCTCAGGCCCCTGGGCAGTTAGGTTAAAGATATCATCCTTATCTGATTTGTTTTCAACCTCCACAGAGAATTCGAATTCGGCGTCTGTAGGACCTGTCAAAACAGGGTATGACGTAACGATGTTAACGCCTTCCGGCTTTTTCCCCTCTTTCTTTTCCTCGAGCTTGATAATGACCTGACTCGTTGACGTTAATTTGCGGTCTCTTGTTTGCCCCTTAATTTCAAAGGTGTAATCACCGGGGGCCACATCTTTGTCCGGTTGTGCGCGAAGGATCAGGCTTTTTTTGGTATCGCTCTTTAGATGAACACCTGTCACACCAAAATTATACGTCTTTAGCCAGGCCTTCCAACCTTTGGGGATCAACGTGACCGTTAGATCGATATCTTCGTTTTCCTTTCCATTATTGGACACGATAAGGTCTATATTAACAGCTTCCCCCTGAGGAACAATAACTCCCGTATACTCTGGAGAAACAGATATGGCCCGTGGGGGCAGGTCCTTCTTTTCCTTCTGCCCATATGCAAAAGAACAGAGACCGATCAACATAATAACAGATGCAATCGATACTTTCAGTCCAATAAGGATGGAATCATTCGCTTTCAATCTCATCTAATCAAACCTCCTTCAATCTTTAGTTGACTTGGCATGCTTTTCTAAAGTACCGGCATCATACCCTGCCTTCTTATAGTCATCAAGGGCCCTCATTTTCATGTCGTGGTCTCCCACCTTTTCCGAATGTGTATCTGCCAATTCAGCGGCGTGGCTCCACATCCCCTCTTTTTCGTATCCAGAGATTTGTTTGTTCACCTGGATATGTTCGTCAGGAGTCTCAACTATCGCTGCACGGCACCACGATATGACCTTTCGAACCTGCTGTCCGCATTGAGGGCAGCTTGAGAGCGGTTCTTCCTCAATTCCCTGAATAATTTCAAATCTGCCCGCGCATTTTTCACAGGTTTTACACGGCTCTAATGGTTCATATTCATAAATAGGCATTTTACGATTTTGGATTTTGGTCCCGCAGGGCGGGATTGGATTTTGGATTGATCATTTTGGATTTTCCGGTTCCCACGCTCTGCCAGATGGGGCCCTCTTTGGTATCGACGACTTCTATACCCATCTCTAATAATTTCTGTCGCAGATCATCGGCCTTATCCCACTCTCTGGCCTTCCTGGCCTGCTCCCTCATTTGAATTAACTCCTCCACCGCTTCATCTGCCCCGCCGAGGCGGGGCTCAAAATTCATAATCCCTAAGACCGAGTTGACTCGTCCCAGGGCCGCTAAGGCCTTTTCTCGATCAGAAGAGGAGAGACCGCTCTGATCTATCTTTTTGTTGACTCTGCGGGTAAACTGGAAAAGGGAGGCCAATGCCGCAGCGATATTAAAGTCATCATCCATGGATCCGATAAACTTCTGTCTCAGGGCATAGATCGCCTGGTCCATTTCCGGATCGACCGGACCTGGCCTGGAGTAATGGAGTTTTTGAACAAATTTGTCAAGATGGGAGATGGTGTTTTTTGCCGCCGACAACTTGGCCCGGGAAAAGAAAATAGGCTTTCTATAATGCCTGCTGAGCAGCCAGTAGCGGACTTCCCGGCCTGTATGGCCCTGGTCCAGGAGGTCCCTCAAGGTCAGTTGACCATTTTCCGAAGATCCGGAGGGTTGGTTGCCGTCTATCATGACCGGCTCATTATGGACCCAGTAATTGGCAAGGGGCTTATCTGTTATGGCCTGACTGATGGCGATAGAGTTCTCATGGTGGGGAAATATCAAGGCAACACCGCTCGTATGGATGTCATGGGTGGGCCCGAGATGCTTCATAGCCATGGCCGCGCATTCAATATGCCATCCAGGTCTGACATTCCCCCATTTTGTCTTGAAAAAGATCCCGTTTTTCAGTTCATTTAAGGTAGACCTTTTCAAAAGAGTAAAATCCTTAGGGTTTTCTTTTTCGTATTGATCCAGATCAACGGTCTTTCCGAGCCTGATCTTGTCAAGGTCTATGCCCGAGAGTTTTCCGTAGTCCTTGAATCGAGAGATGTCAAAATATATGGAACGTAGCTTTTCATAGGCATATCCTTTTTCAAGGAGCTTCTCCGTGAGGCTTATCATGTCGTCCACGTGTTCACTCGGCCTGGGATAGTCAGCTGCCCTCACTATGTTAAGGCTATCAAGATCCTCCATAAAAGCATCGTAAAACCCGTCCGTAAATTCCCTTAAAGAAACACCGGCCTTCTCAGCGCCCTCTATGGTCCGGTCATCGAGATCGGTAACGTTCATTATATGGGTGACATCATAGCCTTTGAACTCCATATAACGCCCGATCAGGTCAGAAAAAAGGAGACGTCTGCATTGAACCAAGTCGATCACCTCGCAGAGAGTAGGGCCGCAGGAATAGATGGAGACCCGATCCTCTTGCATTGGAACAAATTCCTCTTTTTTACGGGAGAGGGTGTTGTATACGCGAAGTCCGGACTTTTTCCTGGTCTTAAACAGGGGAGTGCTCAGATATCTCTCCCCCCCGTCCGGAAGTATCACAACGATGCGGCCAGTCTCCATCTCGTCCGCTATCTTGAGTGCAACGGCCATGGCCGCGCCCGAACTCATACCCACAAACAGCCCCTCTTTTTTTGCCAGCGTTCGTGAGGTCTGGTATGCCTCTTCATCGTCAATATTGATGATTCGATCGGCCCGGTCTTTTTCGAAGATCCCCGGTCTATATGATTCCTTCATATTCTTAAGGCCCTGGATTTTGTGGCCCAGATAGGGCTCAACCCCGATAATCTGAACATCCGGTTTCAATTCCCTGAACCGCCTGGAAATCCCCATCAGGGTACCGGTAGTTCCCATGGTTGCCACAATAGCGTTTATATGACCGCCTGTCTGCTCCCAGATCTCCATGGCAGTGCCGTTATAATGGGCCATCCAGTTTGCCTCGCTGTTGAACTGATCGGCGAGCCAGTATTGCTCTGGTTTTTCACGCATGACATTGTAAACATGCTCAATGGCCCCGTCCGTTCCCAAATGAGCCGGGGTAAATATTATTTCCGCCCCCAAGGCCTTGAGAATCTTTACCCGTTCTTTGCTGACCGCTTCTGACATGGTGAGAAGGATACGATACCCTTTCACTGCCGCCACAAGGGCAAGACCGATACCCGTATTTCCGCTGGTGGCCTCAAGTATAATCTTCTCTTTGGTCAGTTGTCCGCTTTTCTCAGCCTCTTCGATCATATTCAGGGCCGGACGGTCCTTGACGGAACCACCCGGGTTAAAATATTCGAGTTTGGCTAAGATCTCTACGTCCTTGTTCCCATTGAGAGCATTAACGGAAACTAACGGTGTCCCGCCGATCTGATCAAGGATATTTCCTGGTTTTTCGGTCATTATTTAAAGTCCTGCTACCCCTTCCTGGTCCATAAGCAATATGAATTGAATAATTCCTTAATATAATGAATTGTTCCTGAATTACAACAACTTCGTCCCATCAACTTGACCATTGCCATTAGATTTGATAAATTTCTCAATCATCAGGCCTGTTTTTCTTGATCTGAGGCCGGAGTTTATATTCCAAGCCCACAATACTCGTAAGCGGGAGAGAGGAGCCATCCATGAAAGTTTTGGTAACCGGCGGCGCCGGCTTTATCGGTTCAAATGTTGTAGACGGTTTAATAACGGCCGGCCATCAGGTCTTGGTGGTGGACAACCTTTACACCGGAAAGCGTTCCAACGTCAACCCTGAAGCGCAGTTTTTTGAACTCGATATCCGTGCGCCGCAAACCGCTGAACTGATCAAAAGAGAACGACCTGATATTATTGATCATCATGCGGCCCAGATGAGTGTGCCGGATTCTGTTTCAGACCCCCTTTTTGACGCTGATGTGAATATTAAAGGCCTGCTCAACCTGTTGGAGGCCGCGAGAAAATCCGGGACAGGGAAATTTATATTTATATCTTCCGGGGGGGCCATATACGGTGAGGCCTCTGAATATCCCACCTCCGAAGGCTATCAGCCACAGCCCCTTTCCCCTTATGCAGTTTCAAAATTCTCATCTGAACATTATCTGGAATATTACAGGCACCAGTACGGGCTTGACTACACCACATTGCGCTATGCAAATATTTACGGTCCCCACCAGATCCCGCATGGCGAGGCAGGGGTTGTGGCTATTTTTATGGACAACCTCCTCAAAGAGAGGCAATCCACCCTGAATCATTTTCTGGAAGATGAAAAAGGAATGGTGCGTGATTATTGTTATGTGGGTGATGTGGTAAAGGCAAATCTCCTTGCCTTAGAGAAAGGGGCCGGGGATTTTTTTAATATCGGAACCGGTGTCGGTACAAAAACATCAGAACTTTACAATGCCATAGTTAAAACATTCAAAGAAATGATGCCAGAGCTGCCGGAAAAACTCGCTACCCTTAGAAAGCAGGTTGCCAGACCAGGAGACCTGACAAAAAGCTGCCTGATAATAGAAAAGGCCCATCGCGTTTTGGGGTGGGTCCCTGAGACAACACTCCAGAAAGGGCTCCAGGAAACCCTGAAGTGGCGCGTGAATATGCCCTAACTCTAAACCCTGACACTCTTTTCTTCTCCTGCTGTTCAACGTTTTTTCACCCCTCCCCTTGACATTTGATAGGTCGATGTTATTTTTCTGTGAGCTATCGAGTCGCCTGCTGCGGTTTTCTGCATTGAGGGTTCCAGCAAGATTCCCCATGCTTTCATCATAACCTTCGCAAACCGGAGAACCTTTTCCCTGCTCTACCGGGAAATCTATTTTTGGAGTTTGTTTTTTTAGAGGGGGTCTGCCGGTGCAAAGCGAGGGAATAAATAGTTTCAGTTAAGTTGTCAATTTTATTTAGGGGGAGGTGGAGCCAAAGCTTTTTTAAACCAAATCGGATTCATTTAAAACAAATACATTTCGAGAGGAGATAAACAAAAATGAAGATAAGACCATTGCATGATCGTGTAATCGTAAAGAGAGTGGATGAGGAAGAGATAACAAAGGGTGGTATTATTATCCCTGATACCGCAAAGGAAAAACCTGTTGAAGGTGAGATTGTTGCGGTTGGTGACGGCAAGGTGGCAGATGATGGGAAAAAGATCCCGCTTGAGGTCAAGGCCGGAGATAAAGTTCTATTTGGGAAGTATGCCGGGACTGAGATCCAGATTGAAGGTGAGGAGAACCTCATCATGAGAGAAGATGATATCATTGCCATTGTCGAGTAAATGACATCAAAATAATTTTCGGTTGACAAGACAAAATAAGCTTAAGGAGGAGACATAAGAAATGGCAAAAGAGATTAAATATAACATCAAGGCCAGGGAATCGATGCTTAACGGAATTGACATCCTTGCCAATGCTGTAAAGGTCACATTAGGACCCAAAGGGAGAAACGTGATTTTAGACAAATCTTTCGGCGCCCCCACCATCACCAAGGACGGTGTTACGGTTGCGAAAGAGATTGAGTTAGATGATAAATTCGAAAATATGGGTGCCCAGATGGTTAAAGAAGTGGCATCCAAGACCTCAGATGTGGCCGGTGACGGCACCACGACGGCAACGCTTCTGGCCCAGGCCATGTACAGGGAAGGTTCCAAATTAGTAGCAGCGGGCGTAAACCCCATGGCCATCAAGCGGGGCATCGAAAAGGCCGTTGACGTCACAGTGGACGAACTGAAAAAGATTTCCAAGGCTACCAAGGACCAGGAAGAGATCGCCCAGGTGGGAACCATCTCGGCAAATAACGATAGTACCATTGGGAACATCATTGCCGAGGCCATGAACAAGGTGGGCAAAGAGGGTGTTATTACAGTAGAAGAGGCCAAGAGCATGGATACCACTCTTGAAGTGGTCGAAGGTATGCAGTTTGATCGTGGATACCTCTCTCCCTACTTTGTGACCGACGCGGAAAAGATGGAGACCAATCTCAGTGAAGCTTATATATTGCTGAACGAAAAAAAGATAAGCTCCATGAAGGACCTGGTCCCCATTCTCGAGCAGATTGCTAAAATGGGCAAACCGCTTCTGATCGTTGCTGAAGATGTGGAAGGAGAGGCGCTTGCTACTCTCGTAGTCAACAGGTTGAGAGGCACCCTTCAGGTGGCGGCTGTCAAGGCCCCCGGTTTTGGTGACAGGAGAAAGGCCATGTTAGAAGACCTCGCCATCCTGTGCGGCGGCAGGGTAATCTCTGAAGACCTCGGGCTGAAATTGGAAAACATCACCTTGAATGATCTTGGAACTGCCAAGACTATCCGAATTGATAAAGATAACACCACAGTCATTGATGGTGGTGGCGAACGGGCTGACCTGGAAGGACGGGTCAAGCAGATCCGTGCTCAGATTGATGAGACCACTTCTGACTATGACCGCGAGAAACTCCAGGAAAGGTTGGCCAAGCTGATCGGTGGAGTGGCAGTAATCAACGTAGGCGCTGCTACAGAAATCGAGATGAAGGAAAAAAAGGCCAGGGTCGAGGACGCCCTGAATGCCACAAGGGCTGCCGTGGAAGAGGGTATAGTACCCGGAGGCGGTGTTGCCTTTGTTCGCTCACTCCCGGCTCTTGCCAAACTGGAACTGGAAGGCGAAGAACAGTCAGGTGTCAACCTCGTGATGAGGGCCTTGGAAGAGCCGATTCGTCAGATCGTAAATAACGCCGGGGCCGAAGGATCCGTGGTGGTGGACAAGGTCAAGGACGGAAAGGGCGCCTTTGGTTATAATGCCGAGACAGGCATATACGAAGATTTGATGAAGGCGGGTATCATTGACCCGACCAAGGTGACCAGGTTCGCCCTTCAGAATGCATCTTCGGTCTCTTCCCTGCTCCTGACCACCGAGGCCATGATTGCCGAGAAGCCGGAAGAAAAGGCTGATATGCCAGGTATGCCTCCTGGAGGCGGTATGGGTGGTATGGGCGGTATGGGCGGTATGGGCGGCATGATGTAATAACGCCGTGTGAGCCGAGCACAATATCGGGATCTGATCCCGTCAACATTTAACCTTAACAAAGAGATCGTATCGGAGGCTGAGATTGTATAGCTCCTGGTACGGTCTCTTTTTTTGTCCCGGTTCACTGGTTCTCCCGCCTGCGAGGATTTTCGACGGATTCCAGAGGTCACGGCATGACATAGTGTGCACCGTAAACAAAATCGATGGCATTTCTCCATTTTTTCTGGTAAAAAATATCCCAACTGAAAACGACTTTTAAAAAATGGGACATCGGGGAAAAGGGAATGGTAAATAATGATGAGGCCCTGCTGGTTACAGGTTCGGCAGGATTTATCGGGTTTCACCTGTCTAAGAAACTTCTGGAAACGGGGTATGCGGTCGTAGGAGTTGACAATCTGAACCCCTATTATGATGTTAAACTTAAACGGGCGAGATTAGATATCCTGAAAGCCAATGAGGATTTCAGTTTTTACGAATTAGACATCCAGGATCTCCCGGGCCTGAAAGACATTTTCAAGCAGCACCGGGTGGTAAAAATCTGCAACCTGGCAGCTCAGGCCGGTGTCAGACACTCCTTAAAGGATCCCTTTTCCTATCAAAGGAGTAATATTGAAGGCTTTCTAAACCTCCTTGAATTGGCCAGGGAGTACAAAGTCGGCAATTTTGTATATGCCTCTTCCTCCTCTGTCTATGGGAAAAACACGAAAAGCCCCTACAGCGTTGAAGACAGGGTCGATAATCCCATCTCCCTTTACGCTGCCACAAAAAAGGCCAATGAATTAATGGCCCATGCCTACAGCCATCTTTTTGAAATTCCCTGTACGGGCTTGAGATATTTTACTGTTTACGGGCCGTGGGGCCGTCCGGACATGGCCCTTTTTCTCTTTGCAGATGCCATACTGAAAAAGAGGCCGATAAATGTATATAACTACGGGGAGATGAGAAGGGATTTCACCTATATTGATGACATCGTTGATGGTACGATCAGGGCAATTGAAAGACCTGCGCCCTATGAGATTTTCAACTTGGGCAACTCCGATTCAGTGGCGTTGCTGGATTTTATCCGTATAATAGAAGAGGAATTGGGGCAGGAGGCAGAGAAAAATATGATGCCCCTGCAACCGGGAGACGTGCCTGAGACAGTGGCCGACATCCGGCGGTCAAGAGAACTCCTGGGATTCAACCCCCGGACTCCTTTGAGGGAGGGTATCAGGAAGTTCATTTCGTGGTACCGGGGATACTATGGGATTGATGATTTATGATTGTCGATTGATGATCAAAACACTTTGGCCATCAAAGGTATGGCAACAAACGCCCCCAATGAACTTCCCAGATTGGTCAACACCACGATCAATAATATCCGGGTGATCTTATTCTTCCAGAAACCTTTCATGGATGTAATATCTTCAGGCAGACTTTCAAAATCCTTCACCTTTGGTTTGCGCAAAAAAACCTCTACCAGCCCGGCCACCCAGCCAGCGGCGATCATCGGGTTTAAAGACGTTATCGGGGATGCCACAATCGCTGACAGAATGGTCAGGGGATGAGCCAATGCTACTGCCGCCCCGAGACCTGCAAAAATACCATTGGCCAGGACCCACCATTTGATCATATCTTTTCCGGCATCAGCGCCTGCCATATAAAATCCTAAGATAATCAACCCGACAACCACTGCCGGGATGCCCCATTTCAAAAACCCGCCAAATTTTCCCTTTGGAGGGAGAACTTCCAGCGCCTCCATGTCTACCGGCTTATTCCAATATCGCTGGATCCCAGGTACATGTCCGGCCCCCACCACTGCAACAATTTTTTTCCCGGGAGCGGTCCTTATCTTTTCCGCCAGGTATTGATCTCTTTCATCAATCAGGACGTTTCGCAATTCAGGGAGTGTATCCCCAATTTCCGCAAGGAGGGTTTCAAGCACGTCCTTCTCCTTCATTTTCTCAATATCTGCCTTTTCGATGTTATCCACTTCACCCATGGAGGTAATCAGCTGTGTCAGGAGCTTGATCTTTGTCCAAAGACTCATCAAACGCCATGTCCTGGAGAGAGTCGTGCGTATATCCCTGTCCGCAAGATGTACCCTGGCGTCCACCGTTTCTGCGGCCTTGATGGCCCTGCGCATCTCTTCCCCAGGCTTAATCCCCAATTTCTTCCCGATCTTTTTTTGAAAGGCCGCTAACATAAGATTGGAAAGGAGTAGAAAGGCCTTCTTTTCCTTTATGACCTTGATGAGGTCCGTATCCTTCCATCGATTCTCTTGTGTCATTGCCTTATATCTTGACTCGCAGAGCTCGACGCATACCGTATCAGGTTTCTCTTCCTCCACCACTTCTGCCACAAGGTCGGCGCTTTCCTCGGACACATGGGCCGTGCCCAACAGGATGATATCTTTGTCTTCGATTATAAGATGATGTTTGTTGTCGCTGTTGACCATATATGCTCCTTCGGGATCCTCAATAAAATAGATCCTGGCTATTACCATAAATCAGCCCTCTTTCCAAGGAGTTTTGATTTCTGCTTGACCTGAAGGCCCATCTATGGTGGAAATGGTATTTTTTACGATGAAACTCACATAAAGGTTTGCATATAAAGAAATGCCTGCGCAGACACAACATGCTCAATATCCCTTTGGGATGATCGCCTTGACGATTCTAACTGTTTTCCTTTTTGGCTGCACTGTTGCCCCCTCGCCGGGAGGAATGGAAAAAATCCTTGTCAATGAAGATGATCCTATTTTTGACAAACGATTCCAGGACCTCTCTTTCCACGATATCGACACGAGCGGTCTATGGATCGAGCGGGGTATATTGAAACCCCGCGAAAATATCGTTATTCACAACAATACATTTGCGGAACTTGTTGAAAATACAAGAAATGCGGTTGTGAATATCTATACCAGCCGCATAGAAGAAAAGGAGATGAAGTTCGGGGTTTCCCCAAACGATATCATTCTGTTTCGAATTCCGATCATTTCCGATATCTTCGACATCATCCCGTTTAAAGTTCCCATACCTTATAATACCAAAGGGTTCAGCCTGGGCTCCGGTTTTATCATCAGTGAGCACGGCTATATACTTACCAATGCCCATGTAATAAATAATGCCACTGACATCAGGGTCGTACTGTCTCTGGGGCTGAGGGATTACCCTGCAAAAATTGTAGGCGCAGACCGTATAACGGACACGGCCCTCATAAAGATAGAGCCTGACCATTTTTTATCTGTGCTCCCATTAGGCAACTCCGATAACCTGCGGGTAGGTGAAATGGTGCTTGCCATCGGAAATCCCTTTGGGCTCAGACACTCGGCAACATCGGGTATAGTGAGCGCAACAGAAAGGGTCTCTCCGGAGTTAAGCCAAAAGCTTGTGGATTTTATACAGACAGATTCTGCCATCAATCCTGGAAGCAGTGGCGGCCCGCTACTCAATCTATACGGAGAAGTGGTCGGAATTAACACGGCTATGGTGTCACAGGCCCAGTCAATCGGCTTTGCCATACCCATCAATACCGTCAAGGAAGTGATGCCGATGCTGGTTCTGGGTGAAACGGAACGGGGCTGGTTCGGTGTAAAGGCTGTTCCCCTGACTGCACAGAAGGGAGCAGAGTTAAACTATCCCGATGATGGGGGGATCCTCGTCCTTGAGGTTCAGGAAGGAAGCCCTGCGGAAGAGGGAGGGATCAAACCGGAAGACATTATTGTTGAACTTAACGGTCTATCCCTAAAAGATTTTCTGCTTTTCAGGAGAAAGTTAATTGGCCTTGCTCCGGGACAGGAGATTCATTTTAAAATTTTCAGAGAAGGTGAGACCATAGATATAATAAGTGTTTTAGGAAAAAAACCACCTGAGGAATCGGTGAACTCAGGTTTACGGATAAAAGATAAAGGAGATTCTGACATCCGATGAGTAGCTCAAATATAATAAAATACCTGCTGATTACCCTTATACTGCCGCTTACTTTCCTTGTTTCTCCCTCTCCTTCCGGGGCCGCAACCGTCCGGGTGGAGGTTATCCAGTCCCGTAGCCAATACCCGGCCGGAGGTTCTTACCCGATTCAGTTCCTCGTACGGATTAACAAACCCTGGTATATCCACGACACCGGGGCAGGTGAAGAGGGTCTCATACCCACTCTCCTCACCTTCCCTGATTCTCCCACATTCAAAGTAAAAGACATAACATTCCCTGCGCCCGAAAAAAAGCGGTTCGAATACACAAAGAAACCGGTGGGGGTTTTTTCCGGGGAATTCCGGATCCGCGCCACTATAATCATCAGCGGAAAGGCACCGGTGGGAAAGCAGATAATCAAGGGAAAGTTCTCCTCCCAGGCATGTGCTGACCATGCCTGCCTTCCCCCTGAAACCGTACCGGTTCTTATCTCTCTGAACATCACCTCGCCGCTGGCAGGCCAAAAAGCCGAAAATCAACCTGTCTCAGAGATAGCGGGTCAAACTCCCATTACAGATCAACCGATACCGGGGAGCGCGCCAGGCGCGGGTCTCTGGTGGGCACTCATAGGGATTTTCCTGGGGGGTCTTGCTCTCAACCTGACGCCATGCGTCTATCCCCTCATACCGATCACGGTTTCCTATTTCGGAGGGAAAGGTAATAAATTTGGGGGCAAGATTATCCTTCATGGTATTCTATACATCTCGGGGCTCGCTATTACGAATTCCATATTAGGCGTCTTCGCAAGTCTCTCAGGCTCCATGTTGGGGGCGCTGCTGCAAAACCCGGTCGTCCTTATCGTGGTGGCCGGGATAATGATCGGTCTGGCCACGAGTTTTTTTGGTCTATGGGAGCTTCGGCTCCCCTCCGGGCTGACTAATCTGGCTTCAAAGAATTTTGGAGGCTATTTCGGGACATTTTTCATGGGTCTGACCTTAGGCATTGTGGCAGCCCCCTGTCTCGGCCCCTTTATCTTGGGGCTTCTGACCTATGTGGGCCAGAAGGGAGATCCCTTCCTGGGGTTTCTCTATTTCTTTGTCCTCAGCATCGGTATGGGCTTACCCCTTGCCGTATTAGCGGTTTTTTCCGGGGCTCTGGAAAAGCTGCCCATGTCCGGGGGATGGATGGTATGGATAAGGAAGATTCTTGGATGGGTCCTTGTGGGAATGGCGGGATATCTGCTGCAGCCCCTGATACCTGGCGAATCGGAACGGATCCTCCTTTTTGCAATGATAGCCGTGGCCGCCGGGATACATTTAGGCTGGCTCGACAGGAGCAGCCGGGATTCCCGTCTTTTTGCAATGGTCAAAAAAGGGCTGGGTGTCATCCTGATCATAGGGGCAATAGCCTTTTATTTTACCACACCTCGGCACGTGGAAGGAGTTCAGTGGCTCCCTTATGATAAAAACTTGTTAACTCAGGCAGCCAATGAAAACAGACCTGTGATTTTTGATTTTTATGCGGATTGGTGCCCCCCCTGCAAGGAACTGGATGAAAATGTGTTTACCGCCCCGGAAGTAGTAAAGTTGAGCAAACACTTCCAGAACCTCCGCGTGGACCTGACAAAACGACATCCCGAGCAGGACCTTCTGCTAAAACGTTACCAGGTCCGGGGCGTTCCCACCGTTATATTTTTTAACAGAAAAGGCGATGAAGAAAGGAAATTGAGAATCGAATCCTACGTCGATAAGGATGATATGTTAAAAAGGATGAGGCAGATGATTCGCCTGAGTTCCAAATAGCAGAAAGGCACCCTCCTGAAAATGCCCCGATCATCATTGAGAGGGATTCCCCTCCCGCCAAATGGCACAATACCTGCCCGGCCGGGATAGTTGGCGTGGCCCGACCCCTGTCAAATCTCGATTAGCAACTGAACAAAGGTAGTTCAAAAGATCGCTTTGTGAAACCAGCAATGTTCGATTAGGGTATTGCAATATCTGAAGCAGGCATTGTTGAATGAAAATAATAGTTTTGATAAAAACACGTTGCTTTTTGAGGCATTTTTGTTTAATTTGCAGCGAGTTTTGATGCCCAGCCATTTTGTCCTTGAAACCCGACAGGATGAGTGGACCCCATTTGTTTAAGAATGCAAATAGTCTCATGATTGATAGGAGCCGTCGATAACGTTATGAAAGAAAAAACCGGGAAAGGCACGATTGACAGTTATGACGATTTTTTAAAAGACGTCGCGCAGTTTACCCGGATGGGTGAAGAAAAGGACGTTAAGGAGGGTCTCGAGCAGGCAAAAGTCGGAGAAGAGGTCTCCGCCGAAATCGGAATGCGGGTCAAGAAGGCGAGAGAAAGTCGCGGCCTGAGTATTTTTGACCTTTACCTTAGAACGAATATTGACGTCGATCTGCTGTCTCAAATCGAAGAGGGAAAGGTTGTCCCGCCCCTGGGGACGGTTATTAAACTCGCCAAGGCCCTTGATCTGAAAATGGGATATTTCATCTCCGGTGAAGAGGCAAAGGCCTACACGATCGTTCGCCGGGATGATCGCAAAATGACCTCACGATATGATGCAGGGAAGGAAAAACATCACGGCTATGAATATGAATCCCTCGCGCCCCATAAAACGGACAGAACCATGGAACCGTTTCTGGTCACCCTTGAACCTTCTGAAACGGAGGAAGAGAGATCGACCCATGACGGTCAAGAATTTATTTTTGTACTCCATGGGAAGATGGAGGTGCGTCTTGGGGAGGAAATTCACATTCTCGAACCAGGTGACAGCATCTACTACGACGCCACAGTACCCCACCTGGTAAAATGCCACAGCAGGGAAACCACTAAAATTCTCGCTGTCCTCCATACCGGAAAATAATTATACCTGTTTAAGGCCAGCAGGAATAATCAGGAAAAAGCCGGGAGCCTTAGAACCGGGACCAATCAATACAGGATCTGTATCGTCAGAGATACATTTACGTTGTTGAACAGTTGAAAAGGAAGAATCATCAAAATGACATTATGTTATCAGATGGATGAAAAGTATGAAATGATCCGCATGGCGGTCAGGGAGTTCGCGGAAAGCGAAATCAAACCTGTGGCCGGGGAACTGGATGAAAAAGAGGAGTTCTCCGTATCATTGACCCAGCAGATGGGTGATATCGGTTTGTTCGGTATGGTTGTACCGGAAGAGTATGGTGGCCAGGGTCTGGACTATATTTCCTATATAATCGCCATGGAGGAGGTTGCCCGGGTGGATGGCTCACAGGCCGCCACCCTCTCTGCAGGCAATTCTCTGGGCATCAGCCCTATTGATGATTTTGGCTCGGAAGCTCAAAGGAGAAAATATCTTCCCGATCTCTGCCAGGGAAGAACCCTTATGGGGTTCGGTCTGACCGAACCAAACGCAGGTTCCGATGCCGGCGCCACCAATACGACCGCTGACAGGGACGGAGATTCGTGGATCATCAGGGGCAGAAAGACATTGACCACCAATGCCGACACTCCGATGACCAAAGGATCGATCATTCAGACAGTGACCGGCGTCAGGCCAAACGGAAAACCCGATTATACCTGCTTTATCGTGGAAAATGGTACGCCCGGTTTCACTCTGAACACGCTGAAACGAAAACTTATGTGGAGGGCGTCAAATACCGCGGAAATCTTTTTAGACAACTGCCGTGTCTCGAGTGATGCCATTCTCGGGAATCCAGGGGATGGGTTCAAGCAGATGCTTGCGACCCTCGATGGCGGGCGCCTTTCCATTGGGGCCATGGGTCTGGGCTGTGCCCAGGGGGCTTACGAGGCTGCCCTGCGCTATTCCAAGGAACGTATCCAATTCGGACGTCCCATTTGCAAGCAACAGTCTATTGCCTTCAAGCTGGCGGATATGGAATTGAAGATCGAACTGGCAAGAAACCTTTTGTACAAGGCCTGCTGGTTATGTGAAAATAAGCGCCCCTTTGGCAAAGAGGCCGCCATGAGCAAACTTTATTGCAGTGAAATCGCCAGGGAGGTGGCTGATGAAGCCGTTCAGATCCATGGGGGATACGGTTTGTTCAAGGATTACGATGTAGAGCGTTTTTATCGGGATCAACGCCTTCTGCAAATCGGTGAAGGGACATCCGAGATACTTCGGCTCGTGATTTCGCGGGCAATCGGCTGTTAGACACTTGGCAAAAAAGAATTCCTTCGAGGTTATTAAATGAAGATTATTGTAACCGTAAAACAAGTTCCAGATACCCAGGAAGTGAAAATCGATCCGAAAACAGGTACGCTTATTCGGGAGGGTGTCCCCAGTATTATCAATCCGGAAGATAAAAATGCCATCGAAGAAGCGCTCAGGATAAAAGAAAGCAATGATGATGTGGAGGTCACGGTCTTATCCATGGGGCCCCCTCAGGCCGAAAGCGCGTTGAGAGAAGCGCTTGCCATGGGCGCGGACAGGGCGGTTCTTGTGAGCGACAGGGCCTTTGCCGGAGCCGATACCCTGGCAACAAGCTATATGCTTTCCAAGGCGATCAAAAAAATAAAAGAATACGACCTGATCCTCCGTGGAAGACAGGCGATAGATGGAGATACCGGACAGGTTGGCCCACAACTCGCCGAAGTTTTGGATCTTCCGCAGGCCACCTATGCTGAACAGATCGACATTCAGGGAAATAGGGTGACCGTAAAGAGTAACTTCGACAGCGTCACCCGGGTGATCGAAATGAAAACGCCCGCATTGATAACGGTCACCAAACAGATCAATAAACCCCGGTTTAAGACCATGAACGGGGTCCTGAGAGCATTTCGAGACAAAGAGGTCGTTACCTGGACAAAAGAAGATTTGAAACTGAATCCCATGCGAATCGGTATCAACGGGTCACCTACCTGGGTCAGGAAGACATTCATTCCCAGTCACAACCGTGAGGGGCTTGTGATCGAAAAGCAATCGGGAGAGATTGCGGAAGATATCCTGAATTTCATTTTGGAGAAGACCCTCTTTAGGTTCTAAGGTTCTTAAGGCTGTCACTTGACGGCAGACGGCTTTACCAGACGGATAGCGAATATATGAAAAGGATGAATCATGGCTGTTGTTGTTCATGAAGATAAGTGTAAAGGATGTAAACTCTGCGTCGCGGCGTGTTCCTACGCGGCAATAAGCATTCAGGAAAAGAAAGCAGTCTTGAACGCGGGATGCACAAATTGCGGAGCGTGTATCGATTCCTGTGAATTTGACGCCATCAGCTTCGAAGGTTCCGAGGAGAGGATCCGTATGGATGTCGCCTCATTCGAAGGGATCTATATTTTCATTGAGCAGGACAATCAGACCGCTTCAAAGGTGTCGCTCGAGCTGCTGGGAAAGGCACGGGGACTGGCTGATGAGTTTTTGAAGCAGGGTAAGAACCAAATCGTGACAGCGATACTGATCGGCTATGAACTGGGCAGTATTGCTGATGAATTGATTTATTACGGTGCAGATCACGTGATCATTATGAAGGATGAACCCTTCAGGATGTATCAAACGGATATCTACACTAAGGCAATCGTTCAAATTGCCAGGGAGAAAAAGCCTGAAATTCTTCTATTCGGCGCAACTCCGCTAGGGCGGGATCTTGCCCCGCGTGTGGCCAACCGGCTTCGAACCGGATTGACCGCAGATTGTACGGCCCTGGAAATATGCACAAAAGAGGGTATCCTGCTGCAGACCCGGCCCGCCTTCGGCGGCAATATCATGGCCACTATCGTTTGCCCCGACAACCGTCCGCAAATGGCCACGGTACGTCCGGGCGTAATGAAGAAAAGCCTTCGCGATCCGGAAAGAACCGGTACCAAAGAAATGATGAACATGGATCTGGATGAAAAGGATTTCATCACCCGCATTCTGGACATCGTTGCATCAACCCAAAAACATGTAAAGCTGGAAGATGCCAAGATCATCGTTGCCGGAGGTCATGGCGTGAACAATCCGGAGGGGTTTGAAATTCTGGAGGCCCTGGCTGCCGAACTGGGGGCTGAAGTAGGGGCCTCACGAGCCGCTGTAGACGCCGGCTGGATCGGTCAGGATCACCAGATCGGCCAGACAGGGAAAACGGTCCAACCGGATTTATATATCGCCTGCGGCATTTCAGGGTCCATTCAGCATCTGGCCGGGATGTCGCAATCCAAATACATCATTTCCATAAATAACGACAGGAAATCTCCCATCGTCTCTGCCTCCGATGTGACCTTTATCGGCGACCTGTTTCAAGTCGTTCCCATGCTCACGGATAAGATACGTGAATATAAAGAAAAGAACGGGCTAAACCCTATCCCTTAGGAGGTTCCCCTCCCTCCAAATCGCACAATAACTGCCCGGTGGGGCCTTCAGATAGGAGCTGATAGGGCCGCATTTGGCCTTGAGAAGAAAGAAAACATCGGTGGAGAGTTCTTTTACAGGACCGGTGTAGAGGGTTTCAAAATTGGCCATGCCTTTAGAGATGACGAGATCCGCTGATCGATAAAGGTCCTTGAAATCCGTTGAGACATGGTCCCAATCGATACCTACACCGTCCGTCCCGGTATCGGCGATGTTTTTGAATTCCGACTCCAGATTTTCACTCTTGATTTCGGCCCGGGTCAGGTCGTTGAGGGACGGCCCTCCCTTCACCACCAGAACAGCCTTTTTCGCACGTTCGCGGATGAACCGAAAAAGAGGAATGTCAAAAAAAATCTCCCCGGCATTATCACTGAGATATAAAACTAACCCCGGACTGGATGAGAGAAAATGCTCCAGACGGGCGATATCATCATAATAGAAGCTGATGCCCGCCTCGATCATTTCCGGGAGGGAGGAAAGGGTCTTCTCGGGATGGGTGAAGAAGTCCAGGCTGTTTCCCAGGACCGCAAGGGACGCGCAGGATCGGAGGTCCTTTCCCATAGCCCCCTCCATCTTGCCGTAGATCTCCCGGGCCTGTTTTAATTCCCTTTTCTTGAACAGGAAATAGGGATCGGATATACCGGACAATCGTTTGAGTTCCCTGATGATCCGATTGCTAGCCGCCGGAGAGGAGCATTGGTTTTCAAGAGATTCGTCGAGAATCCCCTCCGCCAGGGAATGAATGTCCTCTCCGGATGACCCGGCCCCCTCATCGGTCATGCTAATTGAATCCTCTACCATCCCCATGATACACTCGGGGCATTCGGGCCAGATATGAATGGGTTTGTTCGGTGGTTTTTGCATAGTTGGTTCTCTAATTATCCCTATCATAACCCTAAGGTTGCAGGGGGAAATCAGGACACTCTGACACATGGGTTGCTGGATTCATACTACAAGATCATGGAAATGCCAATGATAGAGAGCCAGAACCGTAAAAAAATCAGGCCCCGTTCCGGTGAGTAAAAGGGTCTGACTTTGACTTAAAAGAGATATTTTTCTTGACTTACACTTAATTTTCATTAAGATCCCCAATAATAAAACCATCAACCATCAACCATCAACCATCAACCATCAACCATCAACCATCAACCATCAGCCATGAGCCATATTCCCATGAAGCACCCTCTCAAATACTGCCCTACCATCTCCTGACAGGAGCCTTTTTGTCCTGTTGGGAGCGAAAACCTTCTTCACTAATCCGCAACCCTCTTTATCCCTTAGATGTGCAAAGAAAATGCTAACCCGTGCCGTCGTTGTCTCTGAAGAGGGTAAGAAAGGCGCTTGAATGGATTTGGCACGGGGTTATAGCCTTGGATATGGGAATAGCTGATTGGACAGGATTCACGGAATCTACAGGACGTTACATTGACCCGGCAGGGTATTCCTCCGACTCAGCCTTCGATAATAAAAATGGTATCTTCAGTGGCGGTTTTTTTTGTGAAATGGGGTCAAGTCTGCTGTTGACTGTTATTCAGTAATATGGTAATTGGAGTTTAAGAGCAGACCATTAAGAATACAATTTCCGGACGCATGGTACCATGTAATGAACAGGGGACGCAGGGGAGAATCTGTTTTCCTAGACAAACCTGATTACGCCATGTTTATCGAGCTTCTTAAAGAAGTCGTTGATATGTACAAAGTGAGGGTTGCCGCCTATTGTCTGATACCAAATCATTACCACCTATTGATCCAAACGCCGGGTGGGGATCTGGCTAGATGTATGAGACATTTAAACGGCATTTACACCCAGCGCTTTAATCGCGCCCACCATTTTGATGGTCAACTGTTCCGGGGGAGATATAAATCCATTTTGGTGGATGGTGACAGCTATCTTTTGGAATTGGTCAGATACATCCACAGAAACCCTTTGGAAGCAGGGCTGGTTAGGGAACTGAACAAATATGTCTGGAGCAGTCACAAAGGCTATTTGTCGAATGCTAAAAAATGGAACTGGCTGCACAAATCCTTCATCCTTTCATTCTTTGCTAAAGACAGAAAAGAAGGGATAAAAACGTATAGAAAATTTGTAACAAAGGAGACCCCTGAAGAGATAAACCGCATCTTTTCACAAAGCAAATTCCCATCTATGTTGGGCAGTGAAAGTTTTGTAAACAGGATGAAAGAGACATTCTTTCATAAAAAACGCCATGATGAAATCCCGGAATCAAGAAAATTGGCGCCGGAGGCGGAAAAGATAAAGAAGACTATATGTAATGCCTACGGCATAGAAGAAAGTTCGCTTTTCTCATCAAGAAGGGGTGTACTGAACGAACCGAGGAATGTTGCTATTTTTCTTTTAAGGCGTCTTAGAGGAGAGAAACTGAAAGATATCGGGAGGCAGTTTGGCATATCCAAATACAGCTCTGTAAGCAGCGCCATTGAAAAAATGAAAAGAGAGATATCGGCGGACCGCAGGCTAAGGACGCGCGTGAAAAACATAGAAAAGACATTGTACAACAGTCAACAGCAGACGTGACCCCTCACCCACGTTATGCAGAGGCTAATGATGGCATCAGCAACGTCAGGAGCTGAATATTATAAGGCTAACCGGAATAGCATCTTAAAAAAGCAACAGAGATACAGGGATACGCATAAAGATGAAATTAAGGCTTATGCCAAGACCTACTATAAAGAGAACCGGGAGCAAATTCGAGAGTATCAAAAAGGTTGGCGAGAAAGAAATAGGAAAAGAACTATCGACACCGATTTAATTCTATGCCAGTTTCACTGATATAATTCAGAGTCATTCCCACCGATGTAATTTTAGGCCATTCATATAATTCCCTGAGGTTTTTTAAAAATTATCCTTTTTATTCCTTTAAT
>JACKQG010001903.1_pt1 | contig 28116 bp, 28 predicted proteins | sample 8237621 | NCBI WGS metagenome assembly JACKQG01 (sample SAMN15677084, study PRJNA649215) | marine metagenome | biome: marine; feature: Black Sea; material: saline water; isolation source: suspended particulate matter (SPM) from the Black Sea western gyre | collected 2013-06-09/2013-06-10 | depth... | reverse complement strand
AGCCACTAGGGCACAACGGCACATATGATTGAGGAATTAAGGGATTGAGGGATTGAAATCAGTAGAATACCTTTAATTCCTAAATTCCCAAATTCCTCAATTCCTCAATCATAGCCCTCATTTGTGTCTTGGTGGCTGAATTATTATGAACTTCAAAATTTGAAGAGCTAATGCCGCCCAAAAAAAGACTTGACCTGATAATTGTGGAAAAGGGACTGGCGCTAAGCCGGCAACACGGACGTGCCCTGATTATGTCGGGGAAGGTTCTGGTAAATAACTGCCCGGTGGATAAGCCGGGCGCTATTGTTTCAGAAGATGATGAGATAACTATTAAAGGAGAGGATATCCCCTATGTAAGCAGAGGCGGCCTTAAGCTTAAAGAGGCTTTGCATGCTTTTAAAATAGATGTTAAAAATCTTGTCTGTCTTGATGTGGGAGCATCAACAGGCGGATTTACGGACTGCTTACTTCAACATGGAGCGGCCTGTGTGTATGCCGTTGATGTCGGATATGGACAATTGGCCTGGAAGCTTCGGCAGGATCCGCGCGTCGTGGTTATTGAACGGACAAATATCCGGCACATGCCCGCTGAAATAATTCCCCGGCCTGTTGATCTTATTACAATAGATGTTTCATTTATCTCCTTAAAAATAGTTGTTCCAACAGTAATTAAGTTTATAAAAAAGGGGGGCACGATCCTTGCCCTGATAAAGCCCCAGTTTGAAGTCGGCAAGGGTAAGGTCGGCAAGGGGGGCGTGGTTCGTGACAAAAAACTGCATGATGAAGTGATAAAGAATCTTTCAAATTTTTTTATTAAAACAGGTTTTTCGTGCGAATCGGTTATACCCTCTCCAATACTTGGCCCCAAGGGAAACAGGGAATTTATAATTGCATTAGAATTGCTTTAGAAGTCGTAATAGTTCAGCCACAAAGTCACATATGATTGAGGGATTAAGGGATTGAGGAATTAAAATCAATAGAATACCTTTAATTCCTAAATTCCTTAATTCGCAATTAAGCGAGGTGTCTTGGTGGCTGAACTGTTACTATAAGGCTTGATTTTCTTTGGTTAAAAATATAGATATATTTTTTTGTTTTATGATTTTTTAATATTCTATCTGAGAGGAGTTTAAATGACCGACATGACTGAAAACTTAAGAAACATCGCTTTTGTATCACATGGTGGAGCCGGAAAAACATCTCTGGCCGAGGTTATGCTTTTTAACGCGGGCATTATCAACAGGCTTGGACGTGTTGAAGACGGCAATACAGTTATGGATTTTGAGCCGGAAGAGCTTAAACGTAATACAAGTGTCAGCAGTGGATTCCACCAGTTCAAACGGGGGGAAGAGGTTATTTCCCTTATAGATACCCCTGGAGATCAGAATTTCTTTTCAGATACCAAAAGCTGCATGCAGGCTGCCGATGGAATCGTTGTTCTGATTGATGCCGTAGACGGCGTCAAGGTGCAGACCGAGATGGCATGGGATTTTGCCGAAGAATTCAACCTGCCTTGCATAATTTTTATAAATAAAATGGACAGGGAACGGGCGGATTTCTTTCGCACTTTTAAAGATGCGGCAGACTGTTTTAAACCAAAGCCTATCATATTGCAGCTTCCCATAGGAACTGAAGCGGATTTTAAAGGGGTTGTGGATCTTATCAGGATGAAAGCATATACCTATAATTCTGACGGAAAGGCAACACAAGGCGATATTCCTTCTGATATGCAGGAGCTGGTAGAAAAAGAGAGAGAAGCCCTGGTTGAAAATATTGCCGAGGTAGATGATGATCTCCTTGAAAGGTATCTTGATGGAGAAACACTGTCCGATGACAATATCATAACCGGTTTAAGAAAAGGTGTATTATCGCGAGCAATTGTGCCTGTTCTTTGCGGATCGGCTACAAGTAATATCGGCATCGATTTATTATCCGATACAATTGTTAAATGCATGCCTTCACCTGTTGATAGAGGCGTTATAACAGGCACGGATTCTGAAGGGAAAAATGAAATCAAGCAAAGTCCGGATCCGAATGCCCCATTTTCAGGTTTTGTGTTTAAAACCGTGGCAGACCCGTATGCCGGCCGGCTATCGATCTTCAGAATTGTTTCAGGAACTCTGGGAAGTGACGGAACCTTTTATAATGCAAATAAAAATTCAAAGGAACGCTTTACCCAGCTATTAAGGCTTGCAGGAAAAGAACAAAAACCAATAACAGAGGCCGGGCCGGGTTCTATTGTCGCTGTTGCAAAACTTAAAGATACAACCACGGGCGATACCCTTTGTGATGAGGCCAATAAGATTAAATTCAAATGCGCCGACCCTCTTCCTCCGGTTATCTCTTTTGCTATTGAGCCAAAATCAAAGGATGATGAAGACAAGATATTTACTTCTCTCTCAAAGCTTCTGGAAGAAGATATTGCTCTGAAGCTTACACGGAATTCCGAAACAAAGGAGATTCTTCTGTCAGGAAGGGGGCAAGTTCATATCGAGACTGTTATCGAGAAGCTCAAAAGGAAGTTCAATGTTAAAGTAAATCTCAATACCCCCAAGGTTCCCTATAAAGAAACAATAAAGAAAAAGGTCAGGGTTCAGGGAAAACATAAAAAACAATCAGGGGGCCACGGCCAGTACGGTGATTGCTGGATTCGGATAGAGCCGCTTCCAAGAGGAAAAGGTTTTGAGTTTGTCAATTCAATTGTAGGAGGCTCGATTCCAAAAACTTATATTCCGGCGGTTGAAAAAGGGATTGTGGAAGCGTCACAAAAGGGTGTGCTTGTCGGGTTTCCCTGCGTGGATTTCAGAGTTATACTTGACGACGGCTCCTATCATGCTGTTGACTCTTCTGAAATGGCGTTTAAGATTGCCGGTTCTATTGCCTTTAAAAAAGCTGTCGAAGAAGCCAATCCTGTTTTACTTGAACCCATCATGAAGGTTTCCATCACAACGCCTGATGAATACATGGGTGACATCATGGGAGATCTTAACAGCAGACGCGGCAGAGTCCTGGGCATGGACAACAAGGGTAAAAATCAGATTATCAATGCAACCGTACCGATGGCTGAATTTCTTACCTATGCTCCTGATATCAAATCGATGACAGGCGGTCGCGGCATGTTTTCCATGGAATTCTCTCATTATGATGAGGTTCCGGCACAGATATCACAAAAGCTTATTGAGGAGATAAAAAAAGGTAACCGTTCACGGTTGTCGGTTCACAGTTCACAGTTTTTTCAACCGTGAACCGATAACTGTAAACCGTGAACAGTTACAAAAAAAGTAAAGAAGAAGGAAAGTGAGCTAAAGTGCCTTAAGCCCGCAATGGTGTACAGCGCTCTCATCCAGCATTCTCGGCAGGCCTCCACGGTCAGATGGAATAAATCCAAGAGACTTTTTCCATACCTCATCATCTTCCATGCAGAAATAGACAAGAACATTGGGGGCCGCTTCCTTTATCCAGGATGCCATCTTTTGATAAAGATCAATACGAAGCGGCTTAAAATAGCGCATCTTATTGTCAAGGCCAGATATGAATTCTCCGTATATTATTTTTGAACCAGGAAACCGTTTCTGAATAACCGGTTTTAAAGACGGTATAAATCTAAAAGTGCCGAGGCTTATCCATACGATATTTTCAGGAGATACTGTGGAAAAAAGCTGGATAATCACCTGCCTGTAATCCTCTTCGCAGCCCTCATAAATAATCATTGGATCAAAATGAAAGGCCAGCGGATATCCCCATGACTCGCATTTAGCAGCCGCCTTTAGCCTCTCGAAAAGAGAGGTTGTATGACGTTCCTCATTGCTGATAATTGCATTTGTGTTAAGTGACCAGGAAACTATTGTCTTCCGATTATGATCAAGATTTTTCAGCCCTTTAATGGCGGTTGTTTTGGTCTTTAGCTCCAGCACGGCGGATGACTGACCCGCAAATTTAGGAACAAGCAGACTTGAAAGGTCGGTCCATCTTTCCCAGATCATGCTGTCTGTAAACTCTCCGGTCCCTACCCTGCTCACACTCTTTTCTTGAAACAGGCTTTCCAATTCTGACAGCAGATCGTCATGGTTAACGAAATACTGAAGAACAGGCGGATGAAAATATGATTGCAAGATGCAATACGAGCAATCCATGGTGCAGAATGTTCCGATATGCAGTATCTTGTAGCCACAGCAGGTATAATAGCGGGTTCCGGGACATGGCCTGATAAAAGCGCCCTTATTTTTTGTAAGGAAAAGGGCCTCTTTTCCCTTTTTAACAGGATCGTCTGCTGATGAGACCGAATCAAAAACTTCACGCGCATCCTGAACTGTTTCAGAAGGCAGATTAAGGCGCGATTGAATGGAAACAACCTCCGGTGAATCTGCAACCTCCTTATCTATATAAAGCTTTAAAAGCGGCATAAATTCAAAATAAATAAAACAGCCTCATAAGTCAATGCACATCCCTTTTCCATTATTGAAGATTGCTCCCTTGAAGAATAGCTTAACGACTTTTTTATGTCGCTCGTTTTGGAATGCTACCGGCAATGATTGCTTTCCCCTTGACATACAAGGCTAATTTTTCTAAACTCGCCTCACCCAAACAAAAACGCAAAAGCAAGTTTTTATGAATTCAGTTATTGACTTTTTAAAAAGGAATGTTTCTGAATAGAGCATTTTCCGCAACAAGCTGCGGAAAATGCTCTCGTTTTTGCGGTTTAAGTTCTTTAAGAAGTCGACAAAGGCAAACTATCCGCGATGGTAGGACGCAAAGCTGTGGGTCACTGTAAAGGTGATTGTCTTCGTGAAATTAGACGATCATGATGAGACCTTCTTCTTGATTTCATCAACGATTTCAGGATTGGCCAGCGTAGATACATCACCTACGGCCTTTTTATTTGAAATGGCCCCAAGCACCCTGCGCATAATCTTGCCTGAACGTGTCTTAGGCATGTCGGATACGAGCCAGACTTTTCTCGGCCTTGCGATCTTGCCGATTGTGTCACAAATGGCTGCTGAAATTTTCGCAGCCAGTTCATCGCTGGCCTCGTATCCTGGTTTTAATGAGATATATAGATCCGGAACAACTCCTTTTATTTCATCTGCCACAGGGACTACCGCTGCTTCTGCAACCTCTTGAACAAGAAAAGAAGCCGACTCAATCTCTTTGGTTCCCAACCGGTGTCCTGAAACATTGATTACATCATCGATCCTGCCAAGAATACGATAGTATCCGTCTTCAGCCTCCATAGCAGCATCGCCTGTAAGATACGGCCAGTCTCGCCAATCCTTGCTGTTTTTGTCCTTGCAATATTTTGCATAATAGGTTGAAATATATCGATCCCGATCCCCCCATATTGTCTGAAATGCACCGGGCCATGGATTTCTTATGCAAATGTTGCCTGCCCTGCCCTCTCCTGCCTTTATTTCATTTCCAAACTCATCATAAATAACCGGATAAATGCCGGGAACTCCAGGGCCCGCGCTTCCAGGCTTCATCGGTTTTATTGCCGGCATGGTGCTGCAAAGAAAGCCTCCTGTCTCTGTCTGCCACCATGTGTCAACTACCACAGCCTCACCCTTTCCGATGACCTTATAAAACCATTTCCAAACTTCTGGCTCAATCGGCTCTCCCACTGTGGTCATGTGTTTGAAGTGATAATTATATTTTACCGGCTCATCAGGACCGATTTTTCTTAGAGCCCGTATAATAGTTGGTGCAGTATGAAAGATATTTACATCAAGCTCTTCCGCTATCCTCCATGCCCGGCCGGCATCCGGATAGGTGGGCACACCTTCATAAATAACTGTAGACGCACATAGAGAGAGGGGACCGTAAACTATGTATGAATGACCGGTGATCCATCCAATATCTGCCATGCACCAATAGACGTCTTCCGGATGAATGTCTTGAATATACTTTGATGTGCCTGTTACATACGCGAGATAGCCGCCTATGCTGTGCTGACATCCCTTGGGCTTTCCTGTCGTACCACTGGTATACATAAGAAAGAGAGTATCTTCAGCCGGCATTGATACCGGCTCGACTCTTTTCCCGCGAAAATCCTTAAGCAAATCATTTACTAAGTAATCACGGCCGTTAACAAGAGGTGTCGAACTTATTTTTTTTCCAGGATAACGCTGCCATATCAAGACCTTATCGACCTCCTGACCATCCTTTTTTGATAAATCGACGGCTATATCGGCGTTTTTCTTGTGATCACGAAATTTACCACCCCGGTAATACCCGTCAATTGTTATCAGTACCCTGCTTTGAGAGTCTACTATCCTGTCTGCGCATGCCCTGCCGCTGAAACCTCCAAACACCTTGGTATGAATAACGCCAAGCCTGGCACACGCAAGCATCGTTATCGGAAGATCTTCAGTCATCGGCATGTGAAGCGTTACCCTGTCTCCCGCCTTTAATCCTGCAAAGTCTCGAAGAAGCACAGCAAATTCGTTAACCCTCACATAAAGTTCCTGATAGGTAATATGTTCAATTCGTTCATTCTCAGGTTCCGGAACAAAATGTATTGCAGTCTTGTTTTTGTTATTCTCAAGGTGCCTGTCGACACAGTTGTAACAGGCGTTTATCTTTCCGCCCACAAACCATTTCCAGCATGGAGCATCGCTTGTATCCAATATGGTATCCCACTTCTTGTACCAGTGTAAAAGATCAGCATATTCCGTGTAACATTCAGGGAAATTGTCCAGAGCAAAACGCTCGTAAATTGATTCATCCTTAATATTAGCCTGTTCAATAAATTCTTTAGAAGGATAAACATACTCCTCTTCCTGCCAGTGAACAGCTATTTGAGCTTCTGATGTTTCTACTGCTTCATTCTTTGCCATAAATTATTCCCCTAAAAGTTTTTTGTTTTCTATATTTAACAAAAAAACCCTTGAAAAAAACCAAGGGTTGCTAAAAAATGTTATTCTTATTTTTTATGAACCGCAATAGCGAGCGCTAACCCCGTAGCTTGTCGGAGCAAAGCGGAGATCCCAAAACTACTTTATATTCTATTTTCCCTTTTTATTCCAAGAAAAAATACTTCAAATGCTGTTTTAAGGGCCTGCTTCAAATAATCTTTATTGTTACCCATTATTTTTTTGTTTTCTCCCCAGAGAACTATGCCGGAAAATAACGCCCACAGCAGGTCGGCAAGCACTTCAGGTTTTTTGTCAATAAGAACGCCTTTATTGATCTCTTCATTAAATATATCTGACATTGCGCCGAGAGAACTGTTAAAGAGTTCTTTGATGTCTGCAAGGAGTTGGGGCGATAAGTTTTTAAGAATTTCACTCGATTGAAGACGAAGCAAGTTTATAAGAATTAAGGGGTCGAATTCATAAACATCAATTATGGCATCCTTTAATGCCTCTAATTTTTGTTGTCCATCTAATCCCTTTTCAGCGCTTACATGCCTTAACCTGATATTTAGATATTGAAGTATTCTAAGAGAAAGGGATGCACACAGCTCATCTTTGCTTTTGAAATAAAGATAAAGGGTGCCCGGGCTAAGCTCGGCTTCTTTGGCAATATCCTCCATTTTTACTTTAGCAAAGCCTTTGGTATAAAACACCTTTTTTGCAGCTATCATGATCTGCTGCCGTCTTCTCCCTCTCTCACGCTCTTTTCTTTCTTGTATTCCCATAATCCGCTGAATTTGATTTATTTGTTAAAAGCCTTTTTAATAGATATTTTTTATTTGGTCAAGAAAAATCTTTATGCAGTTACAGGATTTTCTCAAGGATGGGATCTTTTACAATGTTATTTAGCTTAACGGCACGCTCTTGAAGCTCTTTAATACTGTTAAACCTTAAATTTAGCATATAGTTTGAGCCTTCAAAATCGGCTGGAGGGATTAGTTTTATGCCTTTGCCAAGCTTTAGCTCTTTGACATTGTTTTCAAATTTTCTTTTTGCTCTTGTTATTTCAGGAAATCGCCTTTGCTTTAAATAAGCTCTGATTTTTTGGGTTTTTTGCGTTCGGTCAAGATCCTCTCTATTTAAAATATCCGGAAAATCGCATTTGCGTAGTGCTTCCATTATAGAGATATTTTCGCGAAATGCGATTTCTTTAATCAGGATAATTATTTCTTTTTGCTTATTTAAACTTAATTTAAATTCATGAAAAAGGTTTACCAGTAAAATCGCTGCATCCTGTTCAAGCATGCCGAGTTCCACGGCTATACTTAAAGGAATAGTATTTGAAAGTATGCAATCCTGAACTGACAATGGAAGACGGCAAATATTTTTAATTTTTTTTATCAAAGCTGGATTGTCCGGCAATCCAAGCTCCGAAGCTGCTTTAGAAAGGCTGATAGAATCTTTATAAAAGCTGGAAAGCATGCTTAACGCTTTAGACTTTTCGATCAGGTTAAGCTGCCTTTGCATGGTATTATCTGCTATTGCGATCTTTGCACATTGAAGTCTGCTTGCATCAGAACCAAGTATTTTTACTTCAAGAGCAGCCCATCCAAGATATCGACATGCTTCAATCCGGCAAAAACCACATATGATAGTAAATGCAGATCCCTTTGCTATTAATAATGGCGGGTTTATCAACCCCACCTTATTAATAGAATTGATAAGATCATCTAATTTTGTTTTGGTTGTGACACGATAGGTATTATCTTCTGAATCAATACATGAGAGAGGAACTGTCTTTATATTAAAGCGCATAAGATGTTGGTTACTCGTTGCTCGTTGCTGGTTCTTTTTTCGCTTCTCTTTTTCAGCTCAAATCCGTACCAGTTAATTGCGTCAATGCTTGCAGATATTTTTTACGTGTATTTTCAACCACTTCGTTTGGGAGATTTGGCGCCGGCGGCTTTCTGTCCCAATTTATAGAAATCAGGTAATCTCTAACATATTGTTTGTCAAAACTTTTTTGCGAACCGCCTGGTCTGTAAGTCTCTTTTAACCAGAATCTTGATGAATCAGGTGTCAGCACCTCATCAATAAGAATGATATCTTTCCCGACGCGGCCGAATTCAAATTTTGTGTCTGCAATTATTATCCCTTTTTTATCAGCTAATTCAACACCCTTTTTATAGATTTCAATACTAAGCTCTTTAACCCTGTTTGCATCTGCTTCCCCTATTCTCTTTGCGGCCTCTTCAAAATCTATGTTTATATCATGGGTGCCTGTTTCCTCTTTTGTTGAAGGGGTAAAAATCGGTTCAGGGAGTCTATCCGATTCTTTCAGGCCTTCGGGAAGCTTTATGCCGCAAACACTTCCTGTTTTTTGATAAGATATCCAGCCTGAACCCGATATATACCCTCTGACTACACATTCGACAGGAAGCGGCTCTGCTTTTTTAACGAGCATGCTTCTTCCACGAAGTATTTCAGCATAAGGTTTACATACAGGATGATACTCATCCACATTGCTGGTAATAACATGGTTGCATAAGATAGGCTCCATCACCTTAAACCAGAAGAGCGAAATTTGTGTTAGAATTTTTCCTTTTTCAGGAACAGGATCCGGCATGATAACATCAAATGCGGAAATTCTATCGGTTGCTACCATTAAAAGGCATTCGCCAAGGTCGTATATATCTCTCACCTTGCCGCTTTTTATTAGATTTAATTCAGGGAAATTGGTTTCAAATACTGTTTTTTCCACAAGAAGATCCTTTCGGTTAGAGTTTTTACAAGATTACAAATTTCTTTTTTGTCTGTCAAATTAAATTGTTCTTTGATAACCGAAAACCGAGCCTCATCAAACTTGTTACAGGGAACTTCAATTATGTTTTTTCTTGACACACGGCCTATTTCTTCATAAAAATAGTTTTGCAAAAATGCTGTTAACGACCCTTTTCTTCAAAAAAGGAGGATGAAATTATGAAGTTAGCTTCTGTTAAAAACAGCTTTCCTGCAACTCTAATCGTAATCCTGGTTGTCTTGAGTATCACAAGTTGCGTTCCTATGAGGCAAGCTCTCCAACCAGACCAAATAATCCCGCCAACACCAAGGCTTGATAATGAAGGCGCCTATATGTGTCCATATACGCAGGACGGCGTTGTTGCGGAATGGGTAGATAAGGCCATAAATGCGAAAATGGGTGCAACTATCGGCAAGCACGCAGGCGCCTATCTTGGGCAAAAAGCGTTAGAGAATATTCCATTTGTTGGTGGATGGTTAGGAAGTACAGCCGGCGAAGCAGCTGGCCGTGCAATTGCCATTAAGGCCAGCGGTGGGTGGGATTACATAAAAAGTACAAGCGACATTTCTTTTGACAACGTAAACGATCTCGCGGTATATATTTATGTAACACACGCTACTAATGAACATTTCCAGGATGTTCTTCAGGCAACCATGGAGATATATCCAGAGCTAAAGAAGGGGTATTATAATGCCCTTTGTAATGCTCAGGCCAAATAGTGCCTGATGGATTCAAATATGTTTTCCGCGAATTTGAACAAAATTGAATATTTTTCAAAAGTCTCGTTGAGTAAACTCGGCGCAGCGCTCTTTTCTCTGGCCATCTTCTCTTTTGGTTGTGCAACCGTCCCGGAGCACTCTGGTACGGCAGCGCACTATGTTGACCCAGGCCAACAGAGCGAAGTTTCCGGCGTTGGGCTTGAATCTCAGGATATCATCAACATGACCGATAAAATGATGCATGATATACTGGCCACGCCCATATTCTCCAAGCCTAAGACCCCTCCCAAAGTTATTATTGATTCGGAATACTTTAAGAATGAAAGTTCCACGAGAATAAATAAGAATATGATCACCGATCGGCTCAGAACCGGGCTCAACCAGGCTGCTCGCGGCAAAATGATATTTGTTGGCCGAGAGTACATGAACATGGTGCTCAAAGAACTACAATTAAAACAATTAGGCGTAATCAATGAAGGGGAATCCGCATCCGAGCCCAAGGCTTACGGAGGTGATTTTCGGTTGGGAGGACGTATTTCTACTTTGGATTCGGTTAATCCCAAAACCGGCAGTTTTGCCCGTTATCACCAGATTTTGTTTGAAATGATAGATTTGAATACCGGCGAAATTGTATGGAGCGGTTCCTATAACTTTAAAAAAGTGGGCCAGGAAGACATTATATACAGATAATATGATTGATAAATTGAGGAATTGCGAATTGAGGGATTAAAATCAGTAGTCCGCCGCAGGCGGATCAATTCTTAAATCCCTAAATTTGGTGACTTGGTGTCTGGCTGAACTATTACAATAAAATAAATATCTGCCATGCAAAATTTTAGTCGCATTAAATTTCCCTTTATCTTAACTGCTGTTTTATTAGTTGTTATCGGCTGTGCGGGAAGGCAAAAATTTAAGAAGATCGATGTTCCTGAAGCAGCTATGCGGTCATATCTTGCTGACAAGCCCGTGAAACTCAGGCCGGGGTTTCGGGCCATGCTTGAGGAGGGAAAAAGAAACTATGTTTTAAATAATATGCGTGTCGGCATAGATGCTTTGCAGATAGGACATCTTGAGATTGCAAAAAAGTGTTTTGACAATGCCTTAAATCATATTGAGGCTGTTTTTGCTGATAATGAAAAGGCAAAAAAAGCAAGAAGCCTGTGGTATGAAGAGGGTATGAAAGATTTTAAGGGCGAGCCCTATGAACGCGTTATGGCATATTATTACAGGGGGCTTCTATACCTGGCAGACAAAGATTACGAGAATGCCAGGGCATGCTTCAAGGCAGGCATCATCCAGGATGCATTTGCTGAAGAAAACCAAAACCGTTGCGATTTTGCCCTGTTGTTGTTTCTGGAAGGATATTCTTCCCTGAAGCTTGGCGATCATCAATTGGCAACAGCAGCTTTTAATGAATTGAAAAAATTACGACCGGATTTCACTGTTCCTTCCCGCGATTCCAATCTCCTGATAATTATTGAGACAGGAACATCGCCGCGTAAACTTGCCGACGGTGTCGGCCATGGAGAACTAAAATTCTTCAGAGGCCGTAATATTATAGAAAAACGCGTCACACTCTACATAGACAACAAGGAGTTCACAGCCTACCCAATAGAGGATGTTGCATGGCAGGCCATGACACGCGGAGGCAGGCCTGTTGACAAGATAATCAAGGGTCAAGTTCAATTCCGCAAGACCCACGAAAAGATCGGCACTACCTTGACGGATATCTCGTCAAATTTGCTGTTGGCAAGCCCTGTGACTTCGCATTCCGATACTCTATCCGGAGTAAGCGCCGCGCTGGGAATCTTAGGCGTTGCTGAGATGGCGCTTGCAGCGCGAACGCGAACTCATGCAGATACACGCTACTGGGATAACCTGCCTGACTCGGTGCATCTTGTTTGCCTCAAAATTGCTCCGGGTTCTTATCAGTTAAGAACAAAATATTTAAACGGCTCTTCCGTTAAAATTTCCGAAGATATTGAGACAATCAAAATCCCTGCCCTTGATGCAAACAGCACGATACTCTTGTGGAAACGTCCAGGTATAAATTATATTTCAGGGGATTAATAATTTGGTGCGCCCGGCAGGATTCGAACCTGCGGCCTACGGATTCGTAGTCCGGCGCTCTATCCGGGCTGAGCTACGGGCGCACAAAAAACTAAATATTACGATATTATCAATCTTCATGTCAATGGTAAGTTAAAATATATGTAACCGTTCACGGTTACCATTTATTTATATTATGGATACAATTCATGTAAAATTTATGAAACTGGCATTAAAGGAAGCGGCAAAAGCCAGGCAAAAGGATGAAGTTCCAATTGGAGCGCTTATTGCCACGGAATCGGGCAAAATCCTCTCATCCGCACATAACCAAGTCATAAGTCTTGCCGATCCTACAGCGCATGCGGAAATATTGGTGATACGTGAAGCAGCCAAAAAGATTCAAAATTACAGATTGTTAAAGACAACCCTGTATGTTACGATTGAACCTTGTATTATGTGTATGGGCGCAATTATACACGCCAGAATATCAAGGGTTGTTTTTGGCGCAAATGATCCAAGGTGGGGAGCGGCAGGTTCGCTATACAGTCTGGCAGATGATATGAGGTTAAATCACAGACCTGAAATAGTTTGCAATGTTTGCAACGATGAATGTAAAAACATAATTCAGGCTTTTTTTCGCGCAAAGCGCAAATTAGTCGAGTGAGAAATTGCGAAGTAAAAAGGAGTAAGCCGTGGCTAATATTGTTATTGTTGGGACTCAATGGGGAGATGAGGGCAAAGGTAAAGTTGTGGATCTGCTTGCGGAATTTGCAGACATTGTTGTCAGGTTCCAGGGCGGAAATAATGCCGGCCATACAATGGTTGTAAACGGCGAGCAGTTTATCAGCCATTTAATTCCTTCAGGCATATTGCAGAAAAAAACCTGCCTTATCGGAAACGGAATGGTAATAGATCCTGCAGTGCTTATAGAAGAGCTTGATTATTTAAAAAGCAAGGGCATTGATGTCGGACAGGATCAGCTTATGATAAGCGAAAAAGCCCATATTATCATGCCCTATCACAAGCAGATGGATCATGCCCGTGAGAAGATGAAGGGCGATAAGAAAATCGGAACAACAGGACGCGGTATCGGGCCTTCGTATGAAGACAAGGCAACCCGCAGGGGAATAAGATTTATCGATCTTATTGATCCGGAGGTTTTTAGTGAAAAGGTAAAAACCATATTGGAAGAAAAAAATTTCTATCTTAAAGAATATCTTTCCTCTAATCCGTTGGATTTTGACGATATAATCGATAAATATTCTGAATATGCCGAAATACTCGCCCCATTTGTTACAAACATTTCTCTTGTAATCAGCCGGGCAATCAAGGAGGCGAAGCATATCCTTTTTGAGGGCGCGCAGGGGACCCATCTTGATATTGATCACGGCACTTACCCTTATGTCACCTCATCCAACACTATTGCCGGAAATGCCTGCGCCGGCGCCGGCATCGGCCCGAAAAAGATCACAGATGTAATTGGAATTGTAAAGGCCTATACCACAAGGGTTGGGCAAGGCCCCTTCCCTTCGGAACTTTTTGATGAAACAGGAGCTAACATTCAGGAAAAAGGTGTGGAATTCGGCGCGACAACCGGCAGAAAGCGCAGGTGTGGATGGCTTGATACAGTAATATTGCGCAATTCCGTGCGTTTAAATAGTCTCTCCGGCTTGGCTATAACCAAGCTGGATGTATTGGGGGAGCAGGAATTTCTTAAAATATGCACCGGCTATGAGTATGACGGGAAGATTATTAATGATTTTCCTGCAAGTCTCAAAGTCCTTTCCGCATGTAAACCAATATATGAAACACTGCCAGGATGGTCGGAAGATATTTCTAATATTCGAAAATTTGAAGATTTGCCTCAAAATGCAAGAAATTATCTCAATCGAATTGAAGAGCTTGCTGAAACCCCGATACAAATAATATCGCTTGGCCCTGCAAGAGATGAAACAATAATTATTAGTAATCCTTTTAAAGATTTTTAGCCATTAGCTTTTAGCAATCAGCCTTTAGCTAAGAGCTAACCGCTAATGGCTAATAGTTTTTTCACATTATCAATTGACATATAAAGTTTATTGAAATAGAAATTATCAAATGTCGGGACGTGGCTCAGCCTGGTAGAGCACAGCGTTCGGGACGCTGGGGTCGCTGGTTCAAATCCAGTCGTCCCGACCATGAGCTACGAGAAAAACCTTATTTAAAATTTAAGGGGGTAAGAGTTTTGGCTGAAGGAACAGTAAAATGGTTTAGCAATAAGAAAGGATATGGCTTTATTGAGCAGGAAGGTGATAAGGATCTTTTTGTTCACCATTCCGCCATTAATATGACAGGATTCAAAAGTCTGGAAAAAGGCGACAGGGTTAGTTTTGACGTTGAAGAAAGTGATCGTGGCCCTGAGGCAAAAAACGTCACTAAGTTATAACTCGCTTTAATATCTGTTTATGAGTATCTCATCAACGTCAGATGAGATACTCCCCTCATCATAAATTCCTGCCTTAGGGCTTATTACGCAAAAATAAATTAGCAGCGTTTACGATTAAGACCGTTGCAAAACGTTGTTTTAAGTTGTGCTTCATTTTTTCGTATGGTTTTCTCTTTTTTTTTACAGTTAATCAACAAATTATTAAATGGAGGAAAGTTATGGCTAAAAGTGTTTACAAAATTATTGAACTGGTAGGAACAAGCGAAGTCTCATGGGAAGATGCTGCTAAAAATGCAGTTGAGACTGCCGGAAAGTCTCTTAAAAATTTGAGAATCGCAGAGATAGTCAAACTTGACATGAAGATTGATAACGGGAAGGTGACCGCCTACCGCGCAAGGGTAACCTTGTCCTTTAAATATGAACCTCGCGATTAATGATGACGTCGTAAAAAGTACTAATTTCGAAGATTAATGTAAAACCCTCTTGTGTAACTATACATAATTACTGGATAGCGCTAACGGTTAGCGCTTACGCTTCACTACGTGTCACTTCGTGTCACTACGTGCCCCGCGCGAATGACAAAAGGGTGGATTTTGGCTTTTTACGAGTTCATAAATTGATGGTAAAAAAATGAATTTAGAATTGGACCCCAGGCTGCCGCTTATCCAGAACGCTGACTTGAAAGATAAGATCGTTCTGGTTAGAGTAGATCATAATGTGGTCAAAAAAGGTATAATTAGAGATCCGTATCGGATTGACGCCACCCTGGGCACACTTTACAATATTGTGGAACGAGGCGGCCGTCCCATCCTTATGACTCACGTGGGCCGAACACGCGATAAGAAAACAGGTAAAATCAAAGTTGAAGATCATACTTCTGTCCAGCCTGTTGTTGACTATCTGAAACGGAAACTGCACACAAAATTTTCGGTGCCTGAGTTTCCGGTTGATCCTGATGCCGGTATTAAACAGATCGACACATCCATCAACTGGCATATACGCGATTTGCGCGCCCGTCGGATAGGAGGCATTTATCTTCCTAACACACGCTGGTTTGAAGGAGAAGAGGCCACAGGCGATATAAGAGAGCGTTTTGCCCTTCAGCTTGCCGGCCTTGCCGATGTCTTTGTCAACGACGCTTTTGGGTCATGGCAGCCCCATGTTTCCACCTGTGATATAACCAGATACCTGCCCAGTTTTGCCGGATTTCTAATGCAAAGGGAAATAGCTCATCTGAGAAGGGTTCTGGAACCGGAAAGACCTTTTGTGGCTGTTGTAGCCGGGGCGAAATACGACACCAAAATCGGGCCGCTAAATGAGATTTACAAGAAGGTTGATCACCTGCTGCTTGGCGGAATTATCTATAACACCTTTTTATGCGCCAAATACGATATTCGAGTGTCCGGTGTAAGCGAATCGGACATTAATGCAGCCAAAGAACTTGTTAAGCAGGACCAGGAGGCCAAAAAGATTGTTGAGCTGCCCTTTGTAGTCGAGTCGGATACTATTGAGGGGCGTGTTGAAGGAAAATTCAGGACACTCAACATCATGGATTTTAAGCCCGGAAACGAATATGGATACTTCCTTGATGTTGCCCCTGAGTCTTTCGACGTTCCGGAGGTTGCCGAGGTTATCGGTTCGGCAAAAACCATCCTTGTCAATGCTGTCATGGGATTTACACCGCACTTTTTCGAAGGTTCGGAAAAACTTGACCGTACAATTGATCAGAATACACAAGCACAAAAGCTTTACGGCGGCGGAGATACGCTCCAGGAATTTAAAAACCTCAGTCCAGGCCTGTATCTGGCAGCCATGGACAACGCCCAGTACTTCTTTTTTACCGGAGGCGGCACAGTGCTTAAGGCTATAGAAGAAGGCACCCCTTACGGCCTCGAACCGGTCAAAGCGCTTATGGAAAACAGGGGGAAACATCCAAATGAGTAAAGGTCTCAAGTTAGCGCCTCAAAACCTGCAACAATGTCTAATAGTTCTTCTGTAATAGAGGTGTGTCTTTCCTGGTGAAATTGAAAGTTCAGCTCGTCTAAACGCTCTTCAATATTTTTTTCAGCCGCCTGCATGGCTGCAAGACGGCCGGCGTTTTCGCTGCACATGGATTCGGCAAAAGCTTGAAAAACCGATACAAACAGATGTTGCCGGATCAATGATGAAAATAGCCGGTTCCAATCCGTACTAAAAAGCGGCAAAGAGCGCGACGGCCATGGCCTGCTTTTCAGCTCTTGAAACCATTTATGATCAACCGGCAGTAGCTGAAGTCTATTGGGTTTATAAGATGCGCCAACCGTCTTATTATAAAAGATAACGATCTGATCGATTTTCCGCTCAAAGCGCCATGCCTCCATCTTCAGCACAATATCCCGCACCACCGGTGTAATAGCGGTTATTGAGCCCGGCAGAGAAAGGCAGTCTTCAACAGGCTGGCCGGCCTCTTCAAGCCGGGACATAGCTCGCAGCCCAACAGCTATAACTGTGCGGTTTTCCTGTCTTACCTTGAGTGTATTTATTTGTTCAGCCGCATAATGAGCTATCACTTCATTAAACTGACCAACCATGCCCTGGTCGGAGCCAAAAACAATGGCGCCGAGTCTTTGTTTTAAAACAGGTTTAAGTATCGGAATTTCACCGGGTATATGTTTTAGAACGGCCTGCAATCCGAATTCAACGGACCGATTATATTCGCCAAGGCAGTCAACCGCCTTCTCATACTGCTGAATGCTGACGGCTGCAAAAACCTTCATTGTTTTCACGACAGACATCAAATCTTCAGCGCTCTTGATTTTACGTTTAAGCAATTCAATCATAACAGGTAATTACTCAGTCGCCTACAGTCAGGCTTTTTATGTTATTTCTTTACGCTCGTTTTCAAGAGCTTTACGGGCGACAGTCAAGATAGCCTCTTGATCCTCATCCTCTAATTGACCGCCGGCTTCGATCTGTTCGCAAAGATGGGATAGTTGGGCTGTGACCTCCTTGCGTATAAGCCGCTCAACCTGTGGAATCTGATCAAGGGAAACCTCATCAAAGACACCTTCGTTTACCGCCACAAAAACAGCTATCTGCTCTGCAACCGGCATAGCTTGATGTTGAGGCTGTTTGAGAATTTCTCTAACCCGTCTCCCCCGCTCCAGTCTTTTGCGTGTTTCATCGTCAAGACGCGTGCCAAAACGGGAAAATGTCTCCAGTTCTTCAAACTGCGAGTAAGAAAGGCGTAAATCACCGGCAACTGCACGATATGCGGCTAATTGTGTTTTGCCGCCCACCCTTGACACAGATTTTCCAACATCCACTGCCGGAAGCACGCCCTTTTGAAAAAGGTCGGGTGAAAGATAGATCTGACCGTCGGTGATTGAGATGATGTTTGTCGGAATATATGCGGATATGTTTTGCGCCTCTGTTTCAACAACAGGCATAGCGCTCAATGAGCCGCCTCCAAGCTCCTCTCGGAGATGGGTGGCACGTTCAAGGAGCCGTGAATGGATATAGAAAATGTCGCCGGGAAAAGCTTCCCTGCCGGGAGGTCTGCGCAACAGAAGTGAAAGCTCACGATAAGCCCTGGAATGACGCGTCAGGTCGTCATATATAATCAATACATCCCTTCCCTGTTCCATAAAAAACTCAGCCATTGTCGTGGCAGCATAAGGCGCAATAAACTGCATTCCCGGAGTGCTGTCCCCTTCGGCCACCACGACGATGGAGTAATCCATTGCATCGTGCTTTCGGAGCTCATTAATAAGTTTTGCCACTGATGAACTTCGCTGCCCAATTGCACAATACACGCACAGAACATCCTTTTCCTTTTGATTAATTATCGTATCAAGGGCAATAGCCGTCTTGCCTGTTTGCCGGTCGCCAAGAATGAGCTCTCGTTGCCCGCGGCCTATCGGAATTAAGGCATCAACGACCTTCAGGCCTGTCTGTAACGGCACGAAAACAGGAGCCCGGTCCATAATCTCGGGAGCCTCGCGTTCAACAGGACGTCGTTCTGACGTCCTCACCGGGCCAAGATCGTCCAGAGGACGTCCCACGGGATCTACAAAACGCCCTATCAGCGCATCGCCAACCGGAATATTCAAAACCTGTCCTGTGCGCTGCACCTCGGAACCTGCTTCTATCTCCCTGCTTTCGCCGAAAAGAATAACACCCACCTCTGAAATATCGATATTAAAAACCATGCCTGGAATGCCGCCGGGAAACCGGACAAGTTCCTCGGATTTAACTCCGGATAAACCATCAACGCGGGCGATTCCCTGGCCAACATAGGTCACTATCCCAACTTCCCGGCCTTTCAGTTCATATGCATGTTTTTCAAGAACTTGATCAAACAGCATGAATGTGTCGTCAAGAAAGGATTTAGATGTAGTATTATTCTCAGTCATCACGTGTCTTTTTTGTAACTATTCAGGTTGTTTTTTTATCCCTTTTGCCTCAATTGTTGCGCGCATACTTTCCTCAAATGACTCCAGATAATCGGCTATATTCCAGGAAATTTTGCGGCCATGAAGTTTTAACTCGATGCCGCAGATAAGCTCCGGTAAAATCTCAAACCGCACGGCAACAGGATCGGTTGTCAGCTTTTGCAAAAGTTGCACAATTTCTTTTGCCGATTCCCCTGGAATTTCAAAGGCGCTGTTTACTTTGATTCCTTCCATAGAATGTTGAATGGCCTGCGCAAGCGCTTCTCGTTCATTGTTATCTACGTTTTGGAGACGCTCGATAAAGATGCTGGTAATGCGATTCTCAAGGTCGGCATTCGACAGATCCTTTATTGCCCTGCTAACAATGGCGCAGGTATGCCTCACCGCATGCCTGCGAATGTCCTGGAGAAAGGTCTCTTTCTCCTTCTCGATAGCCCCATACCATCTGGCCATATCGGCATCAACCCGGCTGCGAGCCTCCTTTATAAGCTCTACTCTGCGTGCTTCAGCCTCCTTTTTGATCTGAGAAAGCATCTCTTCATGCCTGGCATCAAATTCCCTGTTTTTTTTAAGAAAAAGCTCGGTCTCCTGCTCGGCCTCCTCTTTTTTTTTGCGCGCCCCTTCCAGACGAAGAGCGATTTTCTCTTGTCGCCTGTCCATTGCCTTAATAATGGGACCGTAAAGAAAACGCTTGAGCAGATAAACAAGCACAAGGAAATTTATTATCTGAGCAATTACTGTAAACCAATCGATTAGCACAGATTATCCCCCGGCTTTAGATACCACATAATTCCAGAACGGGTTTGCAAAAATCAGAATCATGGATACTACAAAACAGTAAATAGCCGTCGATTCCACCATTGCCAAACCCACAAAAAGGGTGCGTGTAATTGTATTGGCCTCATCAGGCTGTTGTGCAATAGAGCTCAAAGCCTGGGCCAATGCCCGCCCCTCTCCAAGCGCAGGACCGATCGAACCGATGCCGATGGTGAGTCCCGACGCAAGAATGGATATAGCTCCAATAATACCAATGTTATCCATTTTATACATCTCCTTTCGAATTTAGGTATTTAGGAATTTAGGAATTTAAGGTATTCTATTGATTTTAATTCTTCAATCCCCCAATCCCTTAATCCCTCAATTCCTCAATCCCTCAATCCCTATGTTCCCGCACACGAGCGCCTGCCGCAATGTATACCATCGCCAAAACTGCAAATATGTATGCCTGGATTAATCCGATTAATAACCCCAAAGCCTGCATTATAATTGGAAATATAAGGGGCGCAATGGAAAGCAGGATGGCGGCGATTATCGTGCCGCTCATTATGTTTCCAAAAAGGCGCATAGCCAATGCAATCGTGCGAGATACCTCGCCTATAATATTGAACGGCAACATTAATACCGAAGGTTTGGTATACTGTTTAAAATAGGATATACCCTTTTGAGTAATGCCGTACAGGGGAACCGCAATAAACACACAAACAGCAAGCGCGGCCGTTGTTGAAAGTGAACCGGTCGGCGGGTTATATCCGGGGATAATACTTAACAAATTTGAAAGCGCAATAAATAAAAAGAGTGTGCCCACAAAGGGCAGGTACCTCCCCGGATCATGTCCGCTGATCTCACGAATCTCATCTCTTATGCCGGTTACCAGTACTTCAAGAAGGTTCTGCCATCGAGACAGCCGTGTTGTTGAGGAAAGCTTTCTGGTCACAAGCCATGACCCGACAGTCATCAACGCCATTATGCACCATGTAAACAGTATGGTCGCATTAAGTGAAACAGGCCCCAATTGAAATAAAATTATTGAATCAGGAGTTATATGCATATTTCTCGTTTCTCGTTGCTCTCCGCTCTTTGCTCTATGCTCTCAGCTTTCCCCTGCCCGGCCCCCAGAGACGCGTAAGAATCCCCCGCATTACTAAAAAACCGATCATACATATTATCATCCGCTCCCAATGACCGTCCATGATGAGATAAAATCCAAAAAGAATTATCCCAAGGCGTCCAAAAAAGCTGCACATACTCAAAAGCGCCGGCCTTCTGACCTTAGGAAGCCGCTTAACAGTCAGCCACAGGCCTCCGAAGTAAAACGTCCCAAGACCAATGCCCGCGGCAAAAGCCGTTATGAGGATTACAACTTCACTCATTCTTTCTCTCTCTCTTTATCCCCTTTAATCATCTTTCGCTCAGATGTTATCCATAACCATGCGTTTAAACAACCTAAAATAAGGCCGATGATGAGAAGCATCAATGTCCATGAATAGCGGCTCGGCCATTTTATATCTATCCAGATGCCCAGGCAGATGCCAATCAGGGTGGGGATGACTACCGACCATCCAAGGACGCCGAACATGCCCAGTCCAAACCAGACGACACTCTCCTTCTCACGACGCGCTTTGATCTTGCGAACCTCTTTGACCCCCACTGTTTCGCTGAATTTATCACCTGACTGTCGATGTTTTTTATTCACAGGCCTGCTGTCAACCCCTGTTTTTCAATATCCATAAAGCGCCTGATAAAACCGGCTTCGAGCCTGGCTAATGCGGAACGCGACATTTTTTCCCGATCTTCAAGCTCAACAAATTGTTTTTGAACAGCTTTTTTCAACACTCCAAGATCAGGCCCCCGCACGGCATTTCTGGTGGAAAGCATAACCTCCTGGCCGCATTTGATCAGGATGCCTTCATCAACAGCATAAAACTGTTCGACAAGCTCGAGTGTTACAAAAGAAAAAATGCCGGGAATAATGGCGGCCACAAAATCAACATGACGTGATAAAAGGCAAAAAGAACCGTTTTCAGCCTCGGCAATCACCTTGACGACCTCTTCGTCAATAAGAATCTCTGTCGGGAGCAAAACCTTAAGTTTCATTTTTTTTTGCTTCATTAATATTTCCGATCATATAAAGCGATCTCTCAGGATAATCGGAAAATTCATCATTCAATATGCGCTCGCAACCATCTAAAGCCTCTTTGAGTTCAACCATCCTGCCTTCATAGCCTGTGAATTGCCGGGTTGTGAAAAAAGGCTGCGTCATAAACCGTTCCAATCGTCTGGCACGGCGCACAATCCGCCTGTCATCCCGCGACAGCTCCTCCAGCCCTAACATGGCAATAATGTCTTTCAGTTCTTCATATATCGCAAGTGTTTTACGCACAGCCTGTGCCACACGGTAGTGCCTCATTCCAACCACAGGGGGCACAAGCATTTTAGAACCGGACTTAAGCGTATCTATGGCTGGATAGAGTCCTTCGCCGGCCCTTTTTCTTGATAATACTATGGATGCGGAAAGATGAGAAAAGGTATGAACTGCCGCGGGATCCGTAAAATCATCCGCCGGCACATACACAGCCTGAGTGGAGGTAATTGCGCCGCTAACTGTATTGCATATCCGCTCTTCCAGCCTGGCTAATTCCGTTCCCAGGGTCGGCTGATAACCGAGACGGGAAGGTATTTGTCCCATAAGCCCTGACACCTCTGATCCGGCCTGGATAAAACGAAAAATATTGTCGATTAGAAGCAGCACATCCTGCCTCGCGTCATCTCTGAAATACTCGGCCATGGTCAGCGCTGCATGACCTACTCTGAACCTGGCGCCGGGCGGTTCATTCATCTGTCCGAACACCATTACTGTGTTATCAAGCACCCCGGCCTTCTTCATCTCGCGGTAAAGCTCCTCCCCTTCCCTGCATCGTTCACCAATACCGCAGAAGATGCTGACCCCCTCACGTTGGCCGACAACATTATGTATCATTTCGGTAATTATTACTGTCTTGCCGACACCGGCGCCACCAAAAAGACCGGCCTTTCCTCCCCTTTCCATAGGAGCCAGAACATCAATAGCCTTTATGCCGGTTTCAAAAATTTCAGGGGTTGTCGCGCGTTGACTGATGGGCACGGGCTCCCTGTAAACGGAACGCCATTCTCCGCCTTTGATTTCACCTTTTCTATCGATAGGTTCACCGAATAGATTGAACATTCTTCCAAGCAAATGCTTTCCTACCGGAACATGCAAAGGCCGGCCCGTATCAATAACCTGCGAACCAAGAGCCAGCCCCTGGGTCAGGGTCAGCGCAACACCGCGAATAACTTCTGAGCTGAGATGGGTCTCAACCTCGACGGCTATATTTCCGTTATCGCCTGTTCTCAAAAGGTTGTGAATATGAGGAAGTCTTTGGGGGAAATGAGCATCAATTACACTCCCGCGAACGGAAATAACTGTGCCGTGGTTCGATTGATTTAAAGGGTCATGCTCAGTCATTTTCACAAAAAGATTGCAAAAGATGTCTTTAAACTGTATAATAAACAAGAATATCCGGCAGTAATATCTACATCTTCTTTCCAATTACAATGGATACTTGATATTGTCAAGGTTGACATTCAATACAAATCCATCGACATTGAAAATGACACGCCTGTTTAAAAAACCCACATCCATCCAGCTAATTGTGGCTGGATTTATTTTTCTGATTTTTATCGGCGCTTTTCTTCTAACCTTGCCGTCCGCCTCTTCCAGCGGATATCGCCAATCCTTTTTGGATGCCCTGTTTACAGCCGGCTCCGCTGTCACTACAACCGGACTGGTGGTTGTGGACACAGGGTCATTCTATTCCCGCTTTGGACAAATAATTATCCTTGCGCTTTTTCAAATCGGCGGGCTGGGATATATGATAATAATAACCTTTGTAGTTCTTGGCATAGGCGGCCGGCTGTCTATCAGCGGACAAACTTTGCTGAGACAATCAATAACCCGGCCAACCCCTGTTGACATGATCCGCTTTGCAAAAATTATCCTCCTTTTCACCCTTGTATTCGAGCTGGCCGGAACCATTTTTCTTGGGCTCTCCTGGATGCGATTTTTCCCGTGCGGAAAAGCTTTTTACATGGCCGCCTTTCACTCAGTGTCCGCCTTTTGCACCGCCGGATTCTCCCTTTTCCCCGATAGCCTGAAAGCTTATAATAAATGCTATTCTATCAACCTCATAATCAGCCTTCTTGCCTTAGGCGGTGGAATCGGTTTTTTTTGCCTGTACGAACTTTTTGTCCTCCTGCCGGAAAAGCGGTTTATGAAACAAGCCATAAGATTATCAACACATACAAAAATAGTTCTTTCGAGCACGGCTCTTCTAATATTAGGCGGAGCAGGAATTATATGGGTAGCGGAAACCGGAGCTCAGGATTCAACCATTTTTCTTCGACCTTTCATGACCTCTATTTTCCAGGCCGTCTCCGCTTCAACAACTACCGGCTTCAATACAATCGAAATCGGAAATATGCATACATCCAGTCTCTGGACAATCCTTCTGCTTATGTTTGTAGGAGCTTCACCGGGAGGAACCGGTGGCGGGATTAAAACTGTCAGTTTTGTCTTGCTTCTTGTCTTTCTCCGTTCCTACCTTTCCGGCAGAAATGATATTTTCATTTTTAAAAACCGGATTCCACAGGAAACCATGCGAAAAGTTTTTTCTATAAGCATCACGGCAATGGTGTGGATTTTTACAGCCACCGGAATACTCATGTATACGGAAAAAGCAGCCGCTCTGCATATTCTTTTCCAGGTAGTCTCCGCTCTGGGAACAGTTGGACTTTCAACAGGCATAACCCCGGAGATGAGTTCAGCAGGAAAAGTGGTGATAATTCTTTCAATGTTTATCGGACGTGCAGGGCCGCTTGCCATCGCATATTCTCTGGTGGGGCGCCCAAAACCAGCTTCATTTACTTATCCGGAAGCAGATATAGTCGTAAGTTAAAGGAGAATATTAAATATGAAATATTTCATTGTTATAGGTCTGGGAACCTTCGGGCAAAATACAGCAATAGAGTTGGAAAACCTCGGGCATCAGGTGCTCATCATTGACCGGGACGAAAAAAGGGTGAATGCAATAAAAGAATTGGTGACTGAATCGATTATCGCTGATGCCACTGATAAAAAAGTTTTATCGGAATTTGTGAATAAAAATGTGGATGCTGTCATACTTAATATGGGCGATAATCTTGAAGCTAATGCTCTGACTACTCTTAACCTGATAAGCATTGGAGTTAAACGGATCATTATCAAAGCAAAAAATGATGCTTTCGGCAAAATATTAACCGCCATCGGGGCAACAGATATCATTTACTCTGAAAGAGAAGGAGCCAAACGGCTCGCCCAAAAACTCCATACCCCTAATCTGATCGAACACATTCCCCTCTCCCCTGAGTACGAAATCGTTGAACTTGCAATGCCTGATAAGTTCATAGGCAAAACACTTGACGAGCTTAAGATACGAAATAAATATAAGGTGGTAGTTATTGCCGTAAAAGATATTCTATCGAACGAATTTCATCTGATTCCTGGTGCTGATTTCGAGTTTTGTCAGAATAGCGCCATGATTATCATCGGCAAAACTTCTGATATTGACTGGCTGAGCTTTTAGGCTCCAGGTATCGGGTGTCAGGTGTTAGGTGTTAGCTTAAAGCAGTTATCTGTTTAATCCCTTAATCCTTTAGTGCTTTAATCCTTAACTTTACTTGACTAAAAATCTCAACAAATCGATGAGCGTAATATCGGCGACCACTCTTTTTTCATCATCTACAACAGGCATTTCATGCACATTGGTCCTGATCATTTTCTTCAATACAATCCCCACCTGTTCATTTTCAGTCGCCACCACTGTTTTTCTTTTCATTATGTCCTTTGCTGTTTCAGCGGTAATCATATTGATTAAAAACCTTGGGTGGATCTGGGGCTCATGGCTTGGAAAAAATACGTGTTTTGCAAGAGTCCCCAAAGAGATGAGGCCGGCAAGTTTTTTTTCATCATCAACTACATAAAGAAGACGCCTGTGCTCAAAACTGATCATGATGTCAACCACCTCTTTAATACTGGCATTTTCATGAATAAGCGGAACCCTTCTCTTTTTCAGAAGAGCGACCAGTTCGGCTACCTTTGTATTTTCTGTAACTTTTTCAACACGATTCATATTCTGTCCTTACGCCTCCCCTGCCCTTCTAAGTGAATACCGGACAAAAAACGGCGCTATCAGTTCATTGATTATTATTGATCCCAATACCGCGTTTACCATTATTTCCGACATATATGTATCTCCGAATACCTCCCCTGCTGCCAGGACAAGCCCAACTGTAACTCCGGCTTTTGGTAAAAGAGCCATGCCCAGATATTTTTTGACAGCCTCAGGCGCACGGGATATTTGAGCCCCAAAACTGCTCCCCAACAACTTTCCGGTAAAACGCCCCAGCACAATAATCAGAGAGATCAATCCAGCTGTCTGCATTACCTTCAAATCCATATGAGCCCCTGCCAGCGTGAAAAACATTCCAAATATAGGCTCTTCTATGCTTTCCACTACTGCAAAAAGATCCTCACGGTGCTTTACAAAATTGACCACAACAAACCCCATCATCATATTAGCAAGCAAAGGTGATACATTAAGGCTTATCGCAAGTCCGCCCGCCAAAAAAATGGCTCCTGCTATCACACCAAGGATTGCCTCCTTTCGCAATACAAAACCGATCAACTTTCTCAGGCACATTCCCAACACTCCGCCGATAGACAAAGAAAGGCATATAGAAAAGACAGGAGAAAATAGAAAACTCATTAAAGAAACCGCTTCCTGGTTTACAAATACATAAGCCATGGAAAAAGCAAAAGCGGCAAAAAGAATCGTAAGAGCGTCATCCAGGGCGATCACCCCTAATAGCATGGTAGTAAACGGCCCCTTTGCTCTGTATTCATGAACGATTGCCATAATTGCGGCAGGAGCTGTGGCAGCGCTGATAGCGCCGATCACAAACGCCATGGGAAAATATAATGTCCAGAAAGAGGACTGAATCGCTCCCAGGCTGTGAATAAAATAAAAAAACAGGGAAAGCATCAGCGTCGTCGAGATGAAAGCGCCAAAAGCCTGCGTAAATGTAATCCAGAAAATATGCTTTCCAAGCTTTTTCAACTTTATCAGGCTGAGAGATCCGCCGATTGAAAAGGCAATTATCGACAAAGCAATATCTGTAATTAGAGCCAGTTCTTCTTTAACCAGATTCTCATGGAACAGCCCCAGAAGCGAAGGGCTGAGCAGCACCCCAATTACAAGATATCCTGTGACACGAGGGGCATTAAAGTAGTTTGCTGCTTTTCCGCCTGTATAGCTCAAGAGAAGAAGCAGGCCTATGTAAACAAGTGGATGGATTGTTTCCATATTATTGAACGATCCAGATAGTTAAACCGCTTGAGTTAATCAAGACTTTGCTGGTTACACTGCCCATGAAAAGCTCCTTTATTTTCGAAAGACCCCGGCGTCCCAATACGATTGTTCCAAAACCGTTTTCACGCGCCTCTTGGAGAATATCGTCAGCAGCAGACCGGCTGCCGTCTATGACTTTTGTGGCGATCTGATCCCCGGGGAGCCCTGCATCAAGAAGTATTTCTTTTGCCTTTTTCATATATGGGGCAATCTGCTGACCTGCCTTGTTCCGCCAGAACTCTTCAAGATCAGGAGCCTCTTCAAGGGCCTCAAGAGGAACAAAGCGTCTCAAATTTCTCATGGTATAAAAAATGGTTACCCTGCAATCGGTTCCGGCTAATATGAAACCGGCATGGTCAACAGCTCTCAAAGCATTGTCGGAGCTATCAACGGCGATGAGCGCCTTTTTTGAACGAACCCCGCCCCCCACTATCCACAGGGGGCAATCCCTGCAATACTCCACAAGCCTTGTGGAAATAGCGCCCATGATAAACGGTTTAAAATCTGTCCGTCCCCGCCTGGACATCAGAATAGTATCCGCCCTTTTATTTTTTGCCCAAAAGCGAATATCTCTGGCAATAGTACTTTCGCATTGC
>JACKQG010001901.1_pt1 | contig 28156 bp, 26 predicted proteins | sample 8237621 | NCBI WGS metagenome assembly JACKQG01 (sample SAMN15677084, study PRJNA649215) | marine metagenome | biome: marine; feature: Black Sea; material: saline water; isolation source: suspended particulate matter (SPM) from the Black Sea western gyre | collected 2013-06-09/2013-06-10 | depth... | reverse complement strand
TTCTGCAGCATACAAAGCATTTCGAGCTCGTTCTGTTGAAGCTACCGTACTTTTAGTTGCCGCTGTTATTGTGATGTTAGGAAGAGTTTCAATTGGAAATGCTATTAGCCATTGGATTCCAGATGCAACTGAGTGGATTCTCAATGTGCCAAATCTTGCTGCAAAAAGAGGAATTGCTCTCGGCGTTGGATTGGGAATGACAGCAACTTCTTTGAAAATTATGCTCGGAATTGAGCGCACATACCTTGGCGCACAAGATTAATCAAAATGAAATTTATCAAAAGGGAGAAAAAATGAAATTTTCAGAATTTATTCAAAAGGTTGATAGGAGATATATTTATATCGTTGTCGCTCTCGCCGTCATTATTCCATTGATTTATCCGCCAGGATTTAATACTTATATGACCACTCCAGTAGAAGATTTGTATCGTCATATTGATAAAATTGCAGGAAGAGATGATAAAGCTATTTTGATTGATTTTTCTCACGATACTTCTACGATGCCTGAATTATATCCAATGGAGATAGCATTTTTGAAACACTGTTTTCAAAGGAAAATTAAGGTATTTACAATCGCGTATTATCCTCCCGCTGCAGCTATAATTGAGATGGCTCTTGCCGAAGTAAAAGAAGATTATCCTGACATTAAACCGAATATTGATTATTGTAATTTTGGATTTAAATCGCCGGCATTATACTTGCCAATTGTTCTCGGTATGGGCGATGATATTGCTAAAGCGGTTGAAACAAATAGTGAAGGATGTATGCTGGAAAATCTTCCAATTATGAAAAAGATAAAAAATTATGACAATATTCAAGTTATTATCGAAACATCCGGAGCATCTTTCGGACTCTCTTATATGACTTATGCCAGAGGAAAATTTGGAGTCGATATTGCAGTCGGTATTACTGCTGTGATGGCTGCAGATGTTTATCCTTACTTGCAAACAGGTCAATTGGTTGGAAGTTTGGGCGGACTAAAAGGTGCTGCAGAATATGAAGAATTAGTAGATGTTTTCGCGAAAAATGACCTTGATTACAGCAAGAAAAAATCAAGAGATGTTAAATGGAGAGCTGACCAATATTCATTAAGCAAAATTGACTATAAATATAAAAAAGCAAGAATCGGAATGGATGCTCAAGCATTCGTTCATATTTTGATAATTCTGTTTATTCTTATCGGAAATATCGGATATTTCATCGAGAAAAAACAATCCAAAGAAAAATATATTAAATAAAAGGAGTCGAAAATGACTGAAACTATCGGAATTTGGGTCGCAGCACTACTAACATTATTTATGTTCTCTTTCTTATACAAAGATAATCCTTTTTATAAATTTGCAGAACACCTTTTCGTCGGCGTTTCATTGGGATATTCCTTGCCATATACTTGGTTCAATGTCTTCATTCCGTATGTTTACAATCCTCTATTTTTGAAAAAAGAATATCTATTATTCATTCCTTGTGTAATTGGAATTTTATATTGGTTTAGATTTTCTTCCAAATATAGTTGGCTGAGCAGATATCCAATCGCTTTTGGATTAGGTATGGTCGGTATGGGAGTTCCATTGTCAATGCACGCAAGTGTCCTTGTCCAAATGAGAAGTATGATGCTTCCGCTTGATAGCATAAATATAACTCTAATTTTTATCGGAACAGTTAGCATTCTTCTTTATTTCTTTTTCTCAAAGGCACATAAAGGCATTTATGGACGATTTACTTCAATCGGAATTTGGTTTATGATGATAGGATTTGGCGCTTCATTCGGATATACCGTGATGGCACGTATTTCTTTATTAATCGGAAGAATGCAATTCATAATCTCAGATTGGCTGCATATTATTAAATAATTATTCCAAAATTATTTAGCACGAAGATATTTTTGAATTTGTATTTTTCAAACTCTTCGTGCTTTTTTTTAACTTTACAGCAGTGAAAATATTATGAAAAAAAGAATAATTCAAACGATATTTATTATCCTACTTTTGATTGTAGCATATGTCAGAATAACGCAAGAAAAAAATCCCAAAGAAAATAAAATTGGAATAAAGGAGACACGAGCAGCACTTGGAACTTTTGTCACAATAGATATTCGGAATAATGTTTCCAATAAACGAGCGATTTTGGATTCTGCTTTTTCGCTAATTGAAAAATACGAAAGCCAATTATCCCTCTCACAACCGAAAAACGAGATTGATAAAATCAATAAATCTACAAAAAAAATAATTCCACTATCTGATAAAGTTTTTCAATTAATAAAGAAAGCCAATCAAATTAGCAAAGTTAGCGATGGTGCATTTGATATCACAATTGGAGCAATTTTGGAAGAATATGATTTTATAAATAAAAAAATGCCATCTGCTGCTGAGATTTCTCAAAAAATTGAACTTGTAAATTTTCAAAATCTGCAATTAGATAAAGATAATTTAATAAAGAAAAATAAAAACATTCACATAGATTTGGGAGGAATTGCAAAAGGTTTTATTATTGATAAAGTAATTGAATATTTGCGAAATCAAGGAATTGGAAACGCTTCTGTAGACGCTGGCGGAGACCTTTTTGTTATGAAAAATAATGAGGATGAATATTGGAAAATCGGAATTCAACATCCACGAAAAACTCAAAAAATTTTTGGGACAATAAATGTGCAAAATATGGCAATTGTCACTTCTGGTGATTATGAGAGATATTTCTATGAAAATGGAAAAAGAATTCATCATATTTTAGACCCGAAAACTGGACTTCCAGCGAATAAATCAGTTTGTGTCACGATTATTGCGAAAGACGCAATCACCGCAGATGCTTTGTGTACCGCAATTTTTGTGATGGGACCAAAAAATGGAATTGAACTTGCTAATGCTTTAGAAAATGTCGAGGCATTAGTAATGTACGAAAAAAATGGAAATTTGGAATACAAAAAATCTAATGGTTTTGATAAGTTTGATTTTCAAAAAAGTGATATAAAAAATTAAAGTGAAATAAAAAAAATGAAAGATATTCAAAATTTGTCGGATAAGAGAAAAATAGGTATCAATAAAGTTGGCGTGAATGGATTGAAATATCCAATAGTTCTTGAGGATCGAAAGCAGGGAAAACAGAATACTGTCGCAACAATCAATATGTACGTTGAGTTGCCACATCATTATCGCGGAACTCATATGAGCAGATTTGTGGAAATTTTGAACAATTATCACGAAGAGACGATTGTTGATAATATCGAAAATCTCCTTACTGAAATGAAAGAAAAATTGAAGGCTAATGTTTCATATATCGAATTGAAATTTCCATATTTTATCAAGAAAAAAGCACCAATTTCTGGGCAAGAATCTTTGATGTCATATAATTGCCAATTTGACGCACATCTTGAGAAAAAATTCGTGTTTGAGATGGCTGTCACAGTTCCAGTTTTAACTTTGTGTCCTTGTTCAAAGGAAATCAGCGAAAGTGGCGCACACAATCAAAGGACTTATGTAACGGCGAAAATCACTTTTGATGAATTTATCTGGCTGGAAGAATTGATTGAAATTATTGAGAAATCTGGAAGTGCTGAAGTATATTCACTTTTGAAAAGAGAAGACGAAAAATTTCTTACTGAAAAATCTTATCAAAATCCCAAATTTGTTGAAGATGTTGTGCGTGAAATTGCCAAAAAATTAAAAAATAATAATAAAATTACATCTTACAAAGTCGAGGCCGAAAGCATAGAATCTATTCATAATCATAATGCTTATGCGATGGTTAAGGGATAAATATGATGCGATTAGGAATTGATATTGGCGCAACAAATATCAAATATGGAATTGTTCAATTTAAGTCAAAAATTAGAAATTACGAATTAAAAATCACGAATTCAGTTGAGACAGAATCACAAAAAGGTAGAGATTTTGTAATTCAAAAAATTATCTTTCTAATTAACAAATATAAAGAAAAATACAATATAGAGTCAATCGGAATAGGCGTTCCTGGACTTGTTGATAGAAAAAGCGGAAATATTTATAACCCGCCAAATTTGCCAGATTGGAACGGAATCAATTTGCAAAATGAACTGAAAGATGTAAATCTACCAATTTATGTTAAGAACGATGCAAATTGCTTTGCTCTGGGAGAATATGTTTTGCGAAAAGATGAGAAGATACAAAATTTAATTGGGATTACAATTGGAACAGGAATTGGAAGTGGATTGATTTTGAATGGAAAAATTTATCACGGTTCAACTGGATTCGCTTCAGAAATTGGACATATCAAAGTTGTGCAAAATGGAAGAAAATGCAATTGTGGCCAAAAAGGATGTTTGGAAGCATATTCTTCTGCAACCGCAATCGAAAAAATGAGTGAAGAGAAATTTGGTAAAAAAATTGCAGTTGAGATACTTCATAAAATGGCATTAAATGGAGATGAATCTGCAATTCGTATTTTTGAAATTGCTTTTGAAAAACTTGGAATTGTGTGTGCCGGACTTGTCAATCTCCTAAATCTAGATGTAATTGTTTTTGGTGGTGGACTTTCAAATATGAAAGAATTTTTACTTGATCCTGTGAAAAAATTTGTCCAAAAAAATTCCTATAAAAGAATTTTCGATAATGTCAAAATTGAGATAAGTAAATTCGGAATGGATTCTGCGATTATTGGTGCAGCGAGTTTGATGGAATAAATAACTTTATCCAATTTATTCCGGTAATTTTATCGGCATTTCACATTCAACTAATTTTTCATCGTAATAAATTTCTAAACAAGCTCCAAAAGGTCTATATTCATTTTTTTCTAACCATTTGTGGATTTCTGGATATATTTTTAGAGATGCAATTGCTGGATGACCTTTGAATTTTGCCAAAATTACTTCTCGCTGAGGAATGATTTCCACTTCTAATACAAGAGAGCTATCAATTTGTGTCTCTTTTGAAATAATAAATCCGCCTTTGCTTTTCAGCAAATTTTGTGGAACTTCGGCAGGACTATCATAATAAATTCCACAAGCAGAAAGTTTGCCAATTTTTTGCTCAGAAAGGATGGAATCTACTTTTTCAATTTTTTTATAGATGAGGTGATATGGTCCAGTGTGTGAAAGACACGCAATGGTATAGGGTCCTCTTTGTGTCCGTTCTAATTCTACCTTGTTGAATGCTCCCATCAAAATTGCTAAAATGAGCAATAGAATTAACGCTACACAAAAAATGATAATTATAACTTTCAGAAACTTTTTTAATAAGTTCATTTTTTTCCTCCAAAATTCACAGATTCAATTTGTGAAAGTTTGCCATTTACTGTTTTGTATAATTCAATCATTTTTACTCCAATTCTAATTGGCAATAAAGATTTATATGTGATTTTATTTGTCAAGAAAACGGAATTATTCTCGATTATTTATTTTTGTTAATCATTTTCTTGACGGAAAAATATCATCATAATATTTGTAATTTTTATAAAGATGCATAAATAATTATTTTAATAATTTAATTAGAAAGGAAAAAAGATTAGTTTCCCAAATATCAATCCAAACATAGCAACGATTGGACCATTTACGATTCGTTGGTATGGTTTTATGTATATCATTTCTTTTGTGATTGGCTATTTTCTTTTGAAAAATTTGTATAAAAAGCGAAATATAAAAATCTCAAAGTCAGATTTTGAAAATCTGTTTTTTTATATTATGCTCGGCGTTATTATCGGTGGTCGGCTCGGATATGTGCTTTTTTACAATCTTACGGAATGTATTCGGAATCCGCTGGAAATTTTCGCAGTTTGGCATGGCGGAATGTCGTTTCATGGCGGAATGATTGCCTCTATTCTGTTTGGTTATTTTTTTTGCAGAAAACATCATTACAATTTTTACAAACTCGCAGATCCAACTGTAATTGCTGCTCCAATCGGATTGGCATTTGGCAGATTTGGAAATTTTATCAATGGAGAATTATATGGACGACCGACCAATTTGCCATGGGGAATGATTTTTCCAGGAGAGAATCTTGCTCGCCATCCTTCACAATTGTATGAACTTTTTCTTGAGGGCATTTTGCTTTTTATTATACTTTTGATTTTGAGTAAGATAAATTTAAGACGCGGTTTTATGTTTTGGAGTTTTATCTTTCTGTATGGATTTTTCAGATTTCTCGTAGAATTTGTCAGAGAACCAGACACACAACTTGGTTTTCTAATTGGTTTTCTCACAATGGGGCAGATTTTAAGTGGTTTGATGATTATAATTTCTATCATAGGATTTATCTCAATTTTTCGAAAAAATAAAAAAGCTAAAATATGAAAATTTCATTAATTCTTTGGGATTAGCAATTCCGTTGCAATATTTTGCCAAGGACCACGGCTATTCCACACGAAAATAATTGTATTATATATGAAAGAGTTAAATAGAGATTTTTTTGAGCGAGACACACTTTCTGTGGCTCAAGAACTTTTGGGGAAAGTAATTTCTGTAAATGGTTTTTTGGGGAAGATTGTCGAGGTGGAGGCATACGGACAAGATCCAGCGTCACATGCATTTAAAAAAACTGAACGAAGCAAATTGATGTTTGACACTTTCGGATATATTTACATCTATTTGATTTACGGAATGTACAATTGTATTAATTTCACAACGGAAAAAGAAGGAAAACCGGGCGCAGTTTTGATCCGCGCAATTGAGCCATTAAATAAAATTGACAAATTGCAAAAAATTCGGAAAACTAATAAACTTACGAAGCTTTGCTCAGGTCCTGGAAAATTATGTCAAGCATTGAAAATTGATAAAAGTTTAAATGGTGCTAAATTGGGAAAAGGGGTGAAAATTTACGATGACGGTTCTAAAGTAGGTTCAATCGGTTCGTCGAGCAGAATAGGCATTAAAGATGCGTTAAATTTAAAATGGCGATTTTATATTAAAGAAAATAAATTTGTAAGCAATGTAAAATTTGACAAATGATTATTTTTATGAAAAAAATATTTTTGATTATCCAAATTTTTCTCATTATTTCATGCAGTATTTTTCAAAAACCAAACGAATATAATGTCAATGAGATTAAAAATAAAATTTTGCAAAATCTCTCTTTCTTGGAAAATTGCACAGCAACAGGAATAATAAATTTTTCATATAAAAATTTTGAGATGAAAGAAAATTTTCTCTTTAGAAAAAAAGATAATAAGTTGCGAATAGATGTTTTTGGTGCAGGTTTGATGGGAATTTTACCTTCTCAAAATGCAAAAATATTGTATGTCGATTCTTTGCAAATATTTCTTCCAGAAAATAAAGAATTGTATGTTTTTTCGGAAAATGAAAATTTCAAACTTAACTTTGAATTCAATAAAATTTTAACAGAAATTTCAAATTTTGAGAAAGAAAAAAATGAATATTCTATCGAAACAAAATCAAAAATGAAATTTACTTTTAACAAAAATTTTCAACTGATTTCAATTCAACAAAATTCTTTAAAAATAGAATTTTCAAATTTTAGAAATAATTTACCATATCAAATTTTTATCTTTTACAAAAACAAGAGAAAAGCTGAATTAGAAGTTGATAATTGGAAATTTGATGAAATAAAAAATGAAATATTTTCTTTTCAATTACCGAACGATGTGGAAATTATTAATAAAAATGATGGCATTAAACAAAATAATTTTTTCCTTAAAGTGGAGTAATTATGATAAAACGATATTCTTTTTCAGAAATGTCTGAAATATGGAGTTTGGAGAATAAATTCCAAAAATGGCTTGAGATTGAAATTGCGGCTTGCGAAGCAATGAATAAACTCAATCTCATTCCAGATGATGATTTGCAAAACATCAAGTCAAAAGCAAAATTTAGATTGAATGAAATAGAGGAAATTGAGAAAAAAGTGAATCACGATGTGATTGCATTTCTCACAAATGTGGCACAATATGTCGGCACTTCTTCACGATTTATTCATCTTGGATTGACCTCTTCGGATATTATCGATACGGCAAATTCTTGCTTGATGAAAAGGGCAGGGAATCTAATTTTGAATGAGATGAAGAATCTGTCAGAAATCTTAAAACAGAAAGCATACAAATACAAAAATCTGCTTTGTATTGGTCGTTCACATGGGATTCATGCTGAGCCGATGACATTTGGATTGAAATTTGCGCTCTGGTTTGATGAAATGCAGAGAAATATAAAAAGAATGAAATCTGCGATTGAAAATATTTCAGTTGGACAAATCTCAGGAGCAGTCGGAAATTACGTTCATATCGAACCATTTATTGAGAAATATGTCTGCAAAAAAATGGGATTAAAATCGGTGAACATTTCAAATCAGATTATTCAGAGAGATAGATATGCTCAGTATATTTCAACTTTAGCAATAGTAGGAAGCACGATTGAGAAAATTGCTCTCGAAATACGCGGATTACAGCGAACAGAAATTCACGAAGTTGAAGAAGGATTCACAAAAAATCAGAAGGGCTCGTCTGCAATGCCGCATAAGAAAAATCCGATTCTCAGCGAACAACTTTGTGGACTTGCAAGAATTTTGAGAAGTAATTCCTTAACTGCATTTGAGAATAACGCACTATGGCACGAAAGGGATATAAGTCATTCTTCAACCGAAAGAATTATTATTCCAGATTCAACAATATTAATACACTATATGTTATTGAAGGCAAGTAAGTTAGTAAAAAATCTTAAAGTGATACCTGAAGAAATGAAGCGAAATATGGAGTTGACAAATGGACTGATTTTCTCGCAAACAATTTTATTGGAATTGACAAAAAAGAATGTCACGCGAGAAACAGCATATAAAATCGTTCAACGATGTGCAATGAAATGTTGGAATGAAAATATGTCATTTGAAAAGGTGTTATCAGAAGATAAAGAATTGCTGAAAATAATAAATTTTGATGAATTAAAAAAAATGTTCAATTTCGATAAATTTACAAAAAATATAAATTTTATTTTCAAAAGAGTTTTTGCTGATAAATAAGAGAAAATGTGGAAATTCTCAATCAAATTGTAGATCTTTTTTTTTCAAATATCTGTTTTATTTGCAAAGAAAAGTTGACTGAAAAAAAATATATTTGTGAAAAATGCGAGAAAAATCTTGTTATGATCGATGAAGGAAAATGCTTTTGTTGCGGTGAAAATACTTCTAAAAATGGAATTTGTGAATCTTGTAAGAAAGAATTATTTTTTGATGGATTTATTTCGGTATTTGAATTTGACAAAGTTATTCAAAATTTAATTCATTGCTATAAATACGAAGAATTCAAAAAAATTGGAAAATATTTAGGAGAAATTTTGGCAGAAAAATTGTCTCGTTATTCATTCATTTCCGATGTTGATTACATTTTGCCAGTTCCGTTGCATCATATAAAAAAACGAGAAAGAGGATTTAATCAAGCAAGAATTTTAGGAAAAAGTGTTTCAAAAAAATTGCAAATTCCATTAAAAAATTCTGCTGTAAAAAGAAAAAAATATACAAAAAGTCAAACCAAATTATGTAAAGAAGAAAGAGAAAAAAATGTCGGGAATGCATTTGTGATAAAGGATATTTCTTTAGTTAAGAATAAGAGATTATTGATTGTTGACGATGTTTTCACAACAGGTTCAACAATGAAATCGATAGCATCAGTTTTGAAAAATAATGGAGCAGAAAAAGTGTACGCTTCTTCGATTGTGAGAGCATAATTTATGATTTTGGAAATTTCAAAAGAGGAAGCGCATAAACTTATGGATAAAGCTGCAAAATTTGTTGTTGAAAGAAAAATGGGTTCTGCATCAATTATGTTTGTCGAATCTGTGATGCCGCTAAATTTTCTCGCAAGCCAATTTTTGTATTTTATTGCTCCATTTGCGGAATTAATTTTTAAAGCAGATGAATATCAAAAACTTGCGTGTGCTATCGAAGATAAAGAAAATATCAAATATCTTATCAAAAAAATGGACGAATACGATGCTGAGTTTCATAAAAAGTTGAAAGAAGAAAAAAGGAAAAGAAAAGAGATAAAAATGAAAAAGAAAGCATTAAAAAAGTTGAATAAAATGGAGGATTGATGAGCACGGAACTGAAATCAATTTTGGCTACAGATTGCGGAAGCACAACAACGAAAGCAATTTTGATCGAAAAAATCGATGGTGTGTATAGATTAATTGTACGAGGGGAAGCGCCAACCACAGTCGAAGCACCTTTCGACGATGTGACAAAGGGAGTTCTTAACGCCGTTGAAGAGGTGGAAGATTTAGTCCATTTGAAAGGTGATAAAAAGAGAAAAATTTTGAAAAATGGGAAAATAATTGTTCCACAAAAAGGTGATTTCGGAGTTGATGCTTATGTCTCAACAAGCAGTGCTGGTGGAGGTTTGCAGATGATGGTTGCTGGCGTTGTGAAGAGTATGACAGCCGAAAGTGCTCAAAGAGCAGCACTCGGAGCGGGTGCAATTGTAATGGATGTCCTCGCAAGCAACGATAAGAGATTGCCACATCAGCAAATTGAACGAATACGCCATTTGCGACCTGATATGATTCTCCTTTCAGGTGGAATTGATGGCGGAACGACGAAACATGTTGCAGAACTTGCAGAAATCATCTCGGCTGCCGATCCAAAACCAAGATTGGGTTCGAGTTACAAATTGCCAGTTATTTTTTCTGGAAATATCAAAGCTCGAGATTTTGTAAAAGAGAATCTCGATAAAAAAACAGATTTGATTATAACTGACAATATTCGCCCAGTTCTCGAAAGAGAAAATCTCGGTCCAGCAAGAGATAAAATTCACGACCTCTTTATGGAACATGTTATGGCTCAAGCTCCCGGTTATAAAAAATTAATGTCTTGGACAGTTACCGAAAATAACGATGGCAAACTGATTCAAGTTCCCATTATGCCCACGCCAGGTGCTGTCGGAAACATTATGAAGACAATTGCAAAATTAGAAAAAATTGAAGTAGTCGGTGTCGATATTGGCGGTGCGACAACTGATATTTTCTCAGTTTTTACAGAAGATCAGATATTCAACAGAACCGTAAGTGCTAATCTCGGAATGAGTTACAGCATCTCAAATGTTTTGGCTTCCACTGGAATTGATAACATTATGCGTTGGGTTCCTTTTGATATCGAAATCAAAAAATTGCGCAATATGATAAAGAATAAAATGATTAGACCAACGACGATTCCATTTCTAATGAATGAATTAATTCTTGAACAAGCTATCGCGAAAGAAGCATTACGATTAGCTTTCGAGCAACACAAAGAATTCGCCGTTACCTTGAAAGGTACCCAAAAAGAGAGTGAAATCGCAGATGCTTTTGCTCAAAGTGCTTCAGGAGAAACTGTTGTAAATATGATGTCACTCGATATTCTCGTTGGGAGTGGGGGAGTTCTTTCTCATGCTCCGCGCAGAAATCAAGCTGCAATGATGCTAATTGATGGATTTCTTCCAGAAGGAATCACGAAACTCGCGGTCGATAGTATTTTTATGATGCCACAATTGGGTGTTCTTTCGACAATTAGCGAAAAAGCAGCGATTGAAGTTTTCGAAAAAGATTGTCTCGTTCACCTCGGAACTTGCATTGCTCCAAAAGGAAAATTCAAAAATGGGAAAAATGCGCTTTATGCGAAAATCGAATTGCCGAATAAAACTTTTGAAGAAAATATAAAATTTGGTGAGATGATTCTTCTTAAACTCGGCCTTGGGCAAAAGGCGAAAGCAACATTAAAACCACTTTCTGGAACCGATCTCGGTGCTGGAAAAAATAATGAAATCAATACAGAAATTTCTGGCGGTGTTGTCGGAATTATTATCGATACTCGCGGACGCGAAGAACATTTCGATGAAAAACTCAATAAAAATGTTATGAGCATAAATTTGTCAGATAAGCATTCAGAACGAATCGATAATCTAAAAAAATGGCTGAAAGCATTAGAAATTTATCCAGAAGATTGGTTCAAATAGGAGGAAAAAATGGCTCAAACATATACGCCTGGATTGACAATAAGTAAAAATATTATTCTCAAAAAAGATAGAATTTTACCGCTCAAAGGAAATGTTGTTGTGAAAAAAGACGATAAAGTAAAAGCTGATGATGTCGTTGCCAGAACTGATTTGCCGGGAGATGTCACATCTTTAAATGTTGGAACAAAATTAGGTGTTCAGCCGAGTGATGTTCCGGGAAAAATGTTAAAAAAGTTGGGAGATAAAATCAAAAAAGGCGAAGTCATTGCTTTAAGTAAAGCTTTTTTTGGACTTTTCAAAAGCAAAGTTATTTCACCATTTGACGGAACAATCGAAAATATTTCTTCAATTACAGGACAAGTGCTCCTGCGCGAACCGCCTGTTCCAATTGAAATCAAAGCATTTATCGATGGAATTATTAGTAAAGTTTACGAAAATGAAGGTGTGGAAATTGAAAATAAATCCGCATATGTTCAAGGAATTTTCGGAATTGGTGGAGAAATTACCGGTGAAATTAAAGTAGCTGTAAAATTTCCCAAAGATGCGTTTACTCCTGATTTGATTGATGATTCATTTCAGGATAAAATTATTATCGGTGGCTCATTTGTCACTTTTTCCGCTATACAAAAAGCACTAAAAGTCAAAGCAAAGGGAATTGTTGTTGGCGGAATTGATGATAAAGATTTGAAGGAATTTTTGGGATTCGATATCGGTGTCGCGATTACTGGCCACGAAAATAAAGGAATTACTCTCGTGATTACAGAAGGTTTCGGTTCGATAAAAATGGCTGAAAAAACTTTCAATTTGCTGAAAGATTTCGAAGGTTATGAAGCTTCGATGCACGGAAAAACACAAATTAGAGCTGGCGTAATGCGACCGGAAATCATCATCCCAATTCCATTCAAACAAGAAGAATTAAAAGTTGAGGAAAAAGAAGTCACAGGTCTGAAAATTGGTAGTCAAATCCGAATTATCCGCGAGCCGAATTTTGGTAAAATATGCACGGTTACAGCATTGCCAGAAAATTTGGAAATAGTGCAGAGTGAAACAAAGGTTAGAATTCTAAAAGCGAAAGTGAAAGATGGAAAGGAAATCGTAATTCCACGCGCAAATGTAGAAGCAATCGAAGAATAAATCTCATCATAAAACCAACAATTTCATTTCTGTCATCTCTTGCATCGTGTATTTCACCCCTTCTCTGCCAAAACCAGAATTTTTTATTCCGCCATAAGGCATCTGGTCAACACGAAAAGTCGGAGTGTCGTTAATAACTACGCCACCAACTTCTAAATTTTCAAACGCATAAAAAATATTTTTCATATTGTTTGAAAACAGACCTGCTTGAAGTCCGTAATCTGAATTATTAACCATTTTAATCACATCATTGAAATCTTCAAACTCCTTGATAGTAACTATTGGAGCGAAAACTTCTCTGCATTCCACTTTCATTTTTGGTGTGGTTTTAGTTAGAATGGTTGCAGAAAAATTTGCTCCGTTTCGTTTTCCGCCACAAAGAATTTTTGCACCTTTTTTAACCGCATCATTTGTCCATTCTTCAGCACGAATCGCTTCTTGTTCGGTAATCATAGGATTCAAAAAACCTTTCTCATCTAACGGATGACCACTTTTTAGATTTTTTGCTTTTTCCACAAATTTTGATAAAAAATCATCATAATTTTTTTTATGCACATAAATTCTTTGAGTGTGAATACAGACCTGTCCAACATACGCAAAACTTCCGATGATTGCTTTTTCTAGTGCGATTTCAATATTACAATCTTTATCAATTATTAAACCAGAATTTCCACCTAATTCCAGACAAATCTTTTTCTTGCCACAAATTTTTTTCAATTGCCAACCAACAGGCGGACTTCCAGTAAAACTTACCATTTTTATTCTTGCATCTCGGACAGCACTTTCGATATCTTTTCCGGCACAAGGCAAAATAGAAATCATCCCGTCTGGAACATATTTCACAACAATTTCAGCTAATAAAAGAGAAGAAATTGGAGCTAAAGAAGACGGCTTAATTATTATCGGATTGCCAACAGCAAGTGCTGGTGCCATTTTGTGTGCGACTAAATTCAAAGGGAAATTAAATGGCGATATTCCAAGTACTGGTCCGATTGGAAATCTTTTCACCAATGCAAATTTGCCTTTACCTTTTTGTGTCGTATCAAGATTAAAATATTCGCCATCGATTCTTTTGCATTCTTCGCTTGCAATCGTAAATGTTTGGATAGCTCTTTTTACTTCTGCTCTTGCAAAATTAATATTTTTCGCACATTCCAAAGCCAAAATTTTGGAAAAATTATTACTCTTATTTTCAATTTCGGTAGCAATATTTTTTAAAATTTTTGCTCGTTCGTATGTTGGCATTTTCTTTGAAATTTGGAAAATTTTACTCGCTTTTTCTATCGCAGATTCAATATGTTTCGCTTCAGCAAGATTAATAATTCCGACTAAATTTTCATCAAATGAGCATTTTATCTCTTTAGTCTTCAAATTTTTAATTGCCGTATTTCCGACATAAATTGGGAACTCTTTCTTCATACTTTCTCCTACATTTGGTTGCAATTCATTTTTGAATTTTTAATAAAAAATTTGCTGATTTAGATTGTCAATTTTTTTATTTTCAGTTTTATCACAGATAGAAACTTGACAGAGAGTTTGAACATAAAACTTTTTGGTAAAAATTTATATGAAAGTGTGAGAGTAAAATTATGAAGACATCATTACCGAAAGTAAATGAAATTGAGCACGAATGGTTTCTCATCGATGCTTCCAATAAAGTTTTGGGGCGTTTGAGTACTCAAATTGCAGAATTATTGTCAGGCAAACATAAGCCAACTTATACACCATTTTTTGATATGGGTGATTTCGTTGTTGTGATAAATGCAAAAAAAATTAAGTTAACTGGCAACAAAACGGAAAACAAAACTTACAAAAAATATTCTGGTTATCCGAGTGGACTTAAAATTTCCTCATACGAAAAATTTACAGAAAACGATTCCACAAAAGTGCTTTATCATGCAGTAAATGGAATGCTTCCAAAAAACAAATTGAGGAAAAATATGTTGAAACGATTGAAAATTTATGAAGGAAATAATCATAATCATAAAGCTCAAAGTCCAAAACCTATTTCATAATAATTTAGGAGAAAACAATGCAATATTTTAATGCGATTGGAAGAAGAAAAAAATCTGTAGCGCGCGTTCTAGTTTCGCAAGGAACTGGAAAAAGGATTATTAATAATCGACCGATGAAAGATTATCTGCATCGCGAAACTTTGGAAATGATTATCGAAGAACCTTTTAAGATAATTGATATGTCAGATAAATTTGATGTAAAAGTTAATGTAAAAGGTGGCGGATTGGCTGGTCAAGCTGGTGCAATTCGTCTCGGAATTAGTCGCGCAATTATTGAATATGACCCAGATTTGCGACCTGACCTTAAAAAAGCTGGTCTGTTAACTCGTGATTCTCGTGTAAAAGAACGAAGAAAATACGGGCTCGCAAAGGCGCGAAAAGCTTATCAGCATTCTAAGAGATAAAAACTAACTTAATTTCTAAGATACAAACGGTGTCTGCAAATTTTGTGGATATAAGTGTCTTTGAGGAAATTAAGAAAAAAACCGTTGGAGGATAAATTGAGTGTAATAAAGATGAAAAGTTTGCTCGAATCTGGAGTACATTTCGGGCATCAGACAAGGCGATGGAATCCTAAGATGAAGAAATATATCTTCATCAAAAAGAACGATATTCACATTATCGATTTGAAACAGACATTAGAAGCCATCAATCAAGCGTATTATTTTTTCAGAGAATTGGCTGCAAAAGGAAAAAGAATTCTTTTTGTCGGAACGAAAAAGCAGACATCTGATGGAATTGAAAGTGCCGCTCAAAAATGCGGAGAGTTCTATATTTCACATCGATGGTATGGTGGAACGCTGACAAATCTGAACACAATCCGAAATAGCATCTCTAATCTCGACCAATTTGAGCAACTGCAGGATTCTGGTGAAATTGAAAAATTCACAAAACTTGAAATTCTGAAAATGCAGAGAAAATATGATAAAATTATGAATGCTCTCGGTGGAATTAGAGAGATGGATACGCCACCGGATGCGCTTTTCATTGCAGATATTCTTACTGAAAAATATGCTGTAAAAGAAGCACAAAACTTAAAAATTCCAATTGTAGCAATGGTCGACACAAATTGCAATCCTGACGGGATCGATTATGTTATTCCAGCAAATGACGACGCAATGAAATCTGTAAATTTAATTTCAGAAACAATGGCGGAAGCAATTATCGAAGGGAAAAAAATTGCTTCTGAAGGTGGAGATATTGATTCAATTCTAAAAGCTGAAAATGAAATTCCTGAAAAATCTGAAAAAGATAAAGCACCCGAGGAAAATGAAATTTTTGAAGAAGTTGAAGCATCAAAAGAAGAGGAAATTTCTGAAGAGAAAAAAGTAGAACCAGAAGAAATTGAAAAAGAATCTAAACCAAAAAAGGAAAAAAAGAAAGTAAAAAAATCAAAAACTACCGAAAAAGATGAAAAAGAAAGTTCAGAAACTGAAGAGGAAGAAACATATATTTGTGAAGAATGTAACAAGGAATTCAAATCCAAAAGAGGATTGAAAATTCATCGTGGCTTGGTTCACAATAAATAAAATTATTGATTGGAGATAGAATGGAAATCACTGCAAAAATGGTTAAGGAATTGCGCGACAAAACAAATGTCGGCTTGATGGATTGCAAAAAAGCATTAAAAGAAGCGAAAGGTGATATTGATAAAGCGATTAAAATTTTGCGAGAAAGTGGAGTTGTAAAAGCTGCCAAAAAAGCTTCACGAGAAGCAAAAGAGGGAATCATTTATTCCTATATTCATTCGGGAGCAAAAATTGGCGTTCTTCTTGAACTCAATTGCGAAACCGATTTTGTTGCCAAAAATGAAAAATTCCAAAAAATAGCAAAGAACATCTCAATGCACATCGCTGCGACAAATCCGATTTCAATTACAACTGAAGATGTCGATAAAAAAATTATTGATGAAGAGAAAGAAATTTACAAAAAGCAGGCAATAAAATCAGGAAAACCTGAAAAAATCATCGACAAAATTGTAGAAGGAAAATTGAAAAAATACTTCAAAGAAAATTGTCTTCTTAAACAATCACTTATTATGGACGAAGAGAAAACTGTCGAACAATTTTTGACTGAAACTATTGTCGAATTTGGGGAAAATATCACGATTGGACGGTTTTCGAGATTTCAAATTAAGAAATAAAATTGAGAAATTATAAAAGAATATTAGTAAAACTCAGCGGCGAAATATTGCAAGGCGAGAAATCCTTTGGAATTGACAACTCGGCTATCGAAAGAATTTCAAGCGAATTGCTCGAAATTCATAATGACGGAATTGAAATTGGAATTGTTGTCGGCGGTGGAAATTTTTTTCGCGGTGCTTCAAATCAAGAGATGCTGAGATTTTCTGCTGATGATATCGGAATGCTTGCAACAGTACAAAATTCAATCGCTCTCGCCGATAAATTTCGTGAAATGAATTCAATCGCCACAATATTTACTTCAAGAAAAATTGCAGAAATCGGAGTCGTTTTCAATGCCGAAAAAGCCATTTCTGAAATAGAATCTGAAGCGATTTTAATTTTTGCTGGCGGAACTGGAAATCCATTTTTCACTACAGATACAGCAGCAATTTTACGTGCCCTCGAAATCAATGCGGATATTGTAATTAAAGGCACAAAAGTCGATGGAATTTATGATAAAGATCCTGTAAAATATTCTGATGCAAATTTAATAAAAAGAATTTCGTTTGATGATTATATTAGCAAAAATTTGAAAGTAATGGATTTGACTGCCATATCTCTTGCGAAGGAATTTCATCTTCCGATAAAAGTTTTCAATATAAAAAATTCTGGAAGTATCAAAAAAGCTATTTGCGAAGAAAATTTTGGTAGCATAATTTCGTAACTAACAAAATTTTGTAGTTACATTTTTCTGATATAATTATAAGTTTCAGACTAAAAAATTGAATGAGGATATTATGGCAGAATTAGAGAGCGTCTACAAAAATAGTAGAAAAAAAATGCAGCAATGCATTGAAGCGTTTAAACACGAAATTTCAAAGATTCGGACAGGAAAAGCAAATATTTCACTTTTGGAATCGATTACTGTCGATTATTATGGGCAACAAACTCCGTTAAATCACATTGGGACAATTTCTGTTCCTGAAGCTCGCCTTATCGTGATTCGGCCGTGGGAGAAGACATTATTGTCAGAAATCGAAAAAGCAATTTTGGCTTCTGATATCGGAATAACACCACAAAACGATGGGAATATTGTTAGATTGACTTTCCCATCTTTGACGGAAGATAGGCGGAAAGAACTCGTAAAAATTGTAAAAAATTCTGGTGAAGATGCTAAAATTGCAGTCAGAAATACACGCAGAAATTTCAATGATGAAATTAAACAAATGGAAAAAAAAAGTGAAATTTCTGAAGATTCTCAACTGGATGGGTTGGATAAAATCCAAGAAATTACTGACGAATTTATAGAAAAAATTGATGAAATTCTCACTAAAAAAAGTGATGAAATTATGGAGATTTAGCAAAATATGGCTTTTGTAATTACGTCAGATTGTATAAAATGTGGAGTTTGTGCAGATGTTTGTCCCGAAAATGCAATCGTCGAAGATGAAACTCAATACATCATTATCGAAATTTGCATTGATTGCGGAATATGTTTGCCCGAATGTCCTATCGAAGCAATAAAAGGAAAAACTAAATAATCCAATCAAGTGATGAAAAATTTAGGAAAATAAAAATGTCGAAAGTCAATAAAAAAATTAACGCTTTTATTGGATTTATTATTTTTGCAATTAGTTTTATTATATTTTTTAAGACGATGCCAGCATCGATATCTTTCTGGGATTGCGGAGAATACATAACTTGTAGTAGCATTCTTGGAGTTCCGCATCCGCCAGGAAATCCATTTTACATCATTTTAGGAAAATTAATAACAATGCTTCCGCTCGGAATTTCTGATGCACAAAGTGTGAGTTTACTTTCGATAATTTTTTGCTGCTTTGCCGTACTTTTTTCCTATCTTATAATTGTCAAATTGGTTTCGATTTGGGAAAAAAAATCATTTTTTGCTTATTTTGCTGGAATTATTGGAGCACTTTTTGTCGCATTCTCTGCAGAATTTTGGACAAATGCAATCGAAGCAGAGGTCTATGGCGGATTGGCATTTTTCATAACATTGATTGTTTGGCTGACATTAATATGGACGGAAAAGTCAAAAGATTTCGACCATCAAAACATTTTGCTTCTTATAATTTTTCTGTTCTTTCTTGGATTTTGCGTTCATCAAACAACTTTGCAAATTGCTCCTGCAATCTTATTCATTGCCGTTTTTCAACTAATAAAATTTGATAAAACGTTCGTAAAAAAAGCACTTCTCTTTTTAGGAATATCATTCACAATTTATGGTTTTTTCTATCTTATTGGATCTGAAATCGGTCACGGAAGTATTAGCAAATATGCATTCGCAATTTTTGTCATAACTATTCTTATCTATTATTTACGAAATTATGTCGAAACAAAAGTTTGGATTTTCGCGCTTGTTATTGTTATTATTGGAATTTCATCGCACTTAATTCTACCAATCAGAGCATCTACACATCCGTTTATCAATGAAGGAGATCCATCTAATTGGCAGCGATTTATGGATTATATTTTTCGAAAACAATATGGTCCGACAAGTATGTTTACACGAAATGTCGAGGCAAGTAAATTGGGTTATCCGTTGCTTCCATTTTCATTTTTGAAACAATTATGGTATCAATTTACAGTTCAATTTACAAGATATTTTAGTTGGCAGTTTTTTGATAGCGAGACAATTTCAAAAGCAATTAATCTCCCCAAAAATTTCTTACACAATCTTGCTCAATTATTTGTTGTATCGTTGGGTGTGCTCGGCGTAATGTTCCAATTCAAAAATAGCAAACGCTCGTTTGTTTACTTATTTTCTCTATTTTTTATGGCAAGTTTTGCAATGGTTTTTGTTATGAATATTTCTGACCACGAACCAAGAGTGCGTCCTTATTTTTTCATTACTGCTTATATGTTCTGGGCATATTGGATGGGAATTGGGGCACTTGCAATTGTAAAAATTATTTCTAAAAAAAGCAAAAAAGTCAGTATCCTTTTAGCGATAATTCTTCTCATTTTACCAGTTGTGAATATGGCTTCGCATTATCATAAGTTAGACAGAAGTGAAGAATTGCTTTCTCTCGAATATGGGTCAAATTTTTTGAATGGACTTGATAGAAACGCAATTATTTTCACAAATGGCGACAACGATACATTCCCATTATGGTGTGCGCAAGCAGTTTATGATCCAAACACAGAAGCGTATTTTCTTGAAGATGATAGTCTAAAGTTTCAGGAAATTACAGGAAAATCAGCAACTAATACAAAAAAAATTTCATCTCGAACTAAAAAATTGCTCCATAAAGCTTATAAAGCAAAAGAGAATTTAGAGGGAATCAGAACCGATGTGAGCATCGCAAATCTTAGTTTGCTCAATACTCCTTGGTATATCAAGCAGTTGCGCGATTATGAGGGAATTGATATCAGATTAAGCGATTCTCAAATCGATGCACTCACTCCATTTCGACTTTCCGAAGATGCAATATTTCGTACTGGAAATATCAAAATAAAATTGAAAAAAGGAAAAATTTTGTATGTAAAGGACCAAATGGTTTTGCAAATTATCAGAGACAATTTTGGCAAAAGGCCAATTTATTTTGCTGTTACAGTTGGCGATAATGTCGGCTTTAACCAATATCTTCAGAGCGAAGGAATGGCGGATAGATTAGTTGAGACAAAAGGAAGATATCAGATTGACGCCGCTCGATTGAATCATAATATTGAAAATGTCTTCAAATATTCTTCAATCTTTAATGAAAATTTGTATAAAGATGAAAATATGAAACGTTTATTGAATAATTACGGCGCTGATTATATGCGAATGTCAACTGTTTTTTATGAAAATAAAGATTATGAGAATGCTATCAAATATATGAAAATTTCATTCAAGTTTATCAAAGATACAACTAGATATTTGTCGAGTCTTGCGCAACTTTATTCTAAAATTCAGGACTATGAAAATGCTTACAATACGCTTATTCCGCTGATTGAAGAATATCCAGATGATGACCAAATTGTCTTTATGGCGTTAAATTATTTGGAGAAAAGTAACGATATCGAGAAAACTCTTCCTTTGCTCGAAAATTATCTTGAAAAAAATCCAAATGAAGAATTTTTTCTGTCGCATTATTTAGATATTTGTAAAGAAAACAAAAAATATAAAACTGGCTTGACATTTATTGGCAAACTTCTTGAAAGGGAACCTGAAAATCAAAATTTGATAAAGTATAAAAGTGAATTGCAAACTCTTCTGGAAACGAATAATTAATTCATTTCGAAATCAGGTTTTTCGATTGAAAATCAGTTGATATAAATTTACATCATAAGATGATACAAAAATATTTAACAAAATTATTTGGCTCGCATTTTGAAAGAGAAATGAAAAAGATGCGTCCAATTATTGATAAAATTAATGTGGAATTTGAAAAATTGTCTTCACTTTCTGATGAGGATTTGTCTGCAAAAACTGGTGAATTCAAGCAAAAAATTAACGAATATATTTCGGATAGACAAAACAATTTGAACCAATTGGAAAAAGAGTATGATGCGACAGTCGATGAAGATGAAAAAGATAAAATTGGTAATGAAATTGATGATGCAAAGGAGAAATTAGAAACTGCAATTGAAGAAATTCTGAATGAAATTTTGCCAGAAGCATTTGCCGTTGTAAAAGAAGTTTGTCACCGTCTTGTTGGTAAAAAATGGTTAGTTCGCGGTCACGAAATAGAATGGGGAATGATTCCGTATGATGTCCAACTTGTCGGAGCAATCGCACTTCATCAAGGACAAATCGCCGAAATGAAGACAGGTGAAGGAAAAACGCTTGCTGCAACAATGCCACTTTACTTAAATGCACTCATCGGAAAAAGCGCACATATCGTGACAGTCAACGATTATCTTGCTCAACGAGATGCAGAATGGATGGAGGAAATCTATAAATTTCTCGGTATGACAGTTGGATGTCTATATTCTGATATGGATTTTGAGGAGAAAAAAGCGCAGTATCAATGCGACATCACTTATGGCACAAATAACGAATTCGGATTCGATTATCTTCGTGACAATATGTCAATTTCGCCTGAAGGAGTTGTTCAGAGAGAGTATTTCTATTGCATTGTTGATGAAGCCGACAGCGTTCTTATTGACGAAGCGAGAACGCCACTTATTATTTCTGGTGCAGTTGAGGATTCGAAAAATTATTATCGTGAATTAGCTCCGCAAATACGACAGCTGGTAAAGAAACAGTTGAATCTTGTGAACGATATTCTTTCGGAAATTGATTCAATGCTAAAAAATAATAAAATTGATGATAATTCGTTTGAATTTGGCACTAAATTGCTTACTATAAAGCGTGCAGCACCAAAGTATAAAAAATTTCTAAAAATCATCAAAGAAGGAAAATATAAAAAGTATATGAACGAAGTCGAAGGTCAATATCTTCGTGAAAAAAAACTTCATCTCATCGACGAGGAACTTTTTTATTATATCGAGGAGGGAAAACATAGCGCTGAATTGAATGAAAAAGGGCAAGATGAACTCTCCAAATATGATAAATCGCTCTTCGTTATGCCAGATTTGGATGAAGAGATTGAAAAAATTGATGCTCAGGAAAATTTATCAACTTCAGAAAAGCAAACAAAAAAACAAAAAGTTCAGGAAGAATTTTTAGAAAAGAATGAAAAATTACATAATATCAAACAAATGATTGTTGCTTTTTCGCTGTTTGAGAAGGATGTCGAGTACATTGTGAAGGACGATAGGGTAATTATCGTTGACCAGTTCACCGGCAGATTAATGCCCGGCAGAAGGTTTAGTGAAGGACTTCATCAAGCGTTGGAAGCAAAAGAGAAAGTTCATATTCAGAAGGCGACTCAAACTCTCGCGACAATAACACTACAAAATTATTTCAGAATGTATTCTAAATTATCAGGAATGACCGGCACAGCCACAACCGAATCTACTGAATTCAACGAGATTTACAAACTTCCAACAATCGAAATTCCGACAAATGAACCAATTCGTCGAATCGATTATGATGATGTTATTTTCCGAACGAAAAAGGAGAAATATAATGCCATTATCGAGGAAATTGCGCGATGTTATTCAGATAGAAGACCTGTTTTAGTCGGAACAATTTCAGTTGAAGTTTCAGAAATTATAAGCAGATTATTGAAAAGAAAAGGAATTCCACACGAAGTTTTAAATGCGAAATATCACCAAAAAGAAGCGGAAGTCGTTAGATATGCTGGCGAATCTGGTTCGATTACAATCGCAACAAATATGGCTGGTCGCGGAACTGATATAAAACTTGGTAAAGGCGTTGTTCGATGTCAAAATTGCGTTATAAAAAATATTAATAATATAAAAAGTGCTGGGGAAAATGCACCAGAAAATTCAGATAATTGTCACAAAAATGTTCCTTGTGGACTTCAAGTTATCGGAACAGAGCGGCATGAAAGTCGTAGAATCGACAGGCAATTAAGAGGGCGAAGTGGACGGCAAGGTGACCCAGGTTGTTCAAAATTTTATATCTCATTAGAAGACGACCTGATGCGTATTTTTGGCTCAGAACGAATTGCAAATTTGATGACTAAAATGGGATTGAAAGATGGCGAAGCTATCAAACATCCATGGATGACAAAAGCTGTTGAAAATGCGCAAAAAAGAGTTGAAGCGCATAATTTTGAAATCAGAAAACAGCTGATTAAGTATGACGATGTAATGAATCAGCAACGAGAGGTGATTTACTCATATCGGAGAAAAGTTTTGAAAGGTTTCAATCTTCGCCAGGAAATTATTGAAATGCTGACAGATGTCGTTGAGAATAGAGTTTACGAATTTGTTGGTAAATCTCAATATGAGGAAAATTGGCCAATTGAAGATATTTCAAGATGGTTCGACAATGAATTCGGTGTCGCAATCACGCTAAATTCCGAAACAATAAATTCTAAAGATGCATTAATCGATGAAATTGTTTCTCAGTTGAATGACGCATATCAAGCCAAAGAGAAGAATTTTGAAGAGCACCAAAGGGATCTTGAACGATATTCATTACTTAAAGTAGTCGATTCGGAATGGAAGAATCATCTGTATGAAATGGATAGATTGAAAGAGGGAATGGGACTTCGAGCATACGCTCAGAAAGATCCGCTAATTGAGTACAAGCGAGAGAGTTACGAACTATTTCTAAACCTGATTGATACGATAAAGGAGAAGGTAATTAAAAATGTTTTCACGCTCTATCCTACAATATATCATCTAACGAAAAAAGAGGATAAAAATGTTCAACTTTCACATTCTGAACGAAAAGCATTTGGCATCCAAACTTCAAATCAAGAGCGACCAAAAACATCGCAAAATGGGGAAGAAAATATTCAAAAATTAAAACCAATAATTAGTCAAAAAGTCGGAAGAAATGAACCTTGCCCTTGCGGAAGTGGTAAAAAATTCAAGCATTGTTGTGGAAAAAAAGGTTGAGAAAAAATTTAATAAAGAGGAAAAATGCCAAAAAATTTAATGATTGTTGAATCGCCAACCAAATCAAAAACTATCTATCGTTTTCTGAATAAAGAATTTGAAATAATCGCTTCAATGGGGCATATACGCGATTTACCAACAAAAGAATTTGGAATAGATATTGAAAATAATTTCAAGCCACATTATGTTTTGAATTCTGACAAACGAAAGATTGTTAACAAAATAAAAGAAAAGGCCAAAGGGAGTGAAAAGGTCTTTATCGCTTCTGATAATGACCGTGAAGGTGAAGCAATTGCTTGGCATCTGAAAGAAATTTTGAAAAAATCTATTCCAGAAAGTTCGATTTACAGAGTTGTTTTCAATGAAATTACTAAAAGTGCAATTCAGCAATCTATAAAAGCGCCGGGATATGTCGATGAAAACAAAGTAAATGCTCAACAGGCGAGAAGAATTTTGGATAGAATTGTGGGCTACAAGGCGAGTCCAATTTTGTGGAAAGTTATTGCAAAAAAATTGTCTGCTGGAAGAGTTCAAACTGTTGCTTTACGCTTGATTTGTGAAAAAGAAGAAAAAATTAAAAATTTCATTCCGGAAGAATATTGGAAAATCGAAGCAGAACTTGAAAAAGGAAGTAAATTTACGGCAAATTTGGAAAAATATAATAGCAAAAAACTTGAAATAAAAAGTGAATCAGAAGCAAAAAAAATATTTGATAAATTAGAGAAGGCAAAATATATTGTTCAAAAATTTGAACAGAAAAGCAAGGAACAATCGCCATTTCCTGCTTATATCACAAGTACTTTGCAACAAGATGCGTCAAAAATTCTCGGTTTTTCTCCTAAAAAAACTATGCGAATTGCTCAACAATTATATGAAGGCGTGGAAGTAAGTGGGAAAAATATTGGATTAATTTCATATATGAGAACTGATTCTGTCCGAATTTCGAAACAAGCAAATTTTGAATTAAAAAAATTGATAAAGGAGCGTTTTCCCGAAAAGTATTCAATCTCTTTTTTGAGAGTTTATAAGAATAAAAATAAAGCTCAAGATGCACACGAAGCGATTCGTCCAACTTCCTCTTTTAGAACTCCAGAATCGATTGAAAAATTTCTTTCAAAAGACCAAATCAAATTATATACTTTAATCTGGAAAAGATTTGTTGCAACACAGATGGCATTTGCAATAATATCTTATACGCAAGTTCAAATCAAAGCTGATTTGGGGCTCTTTCAAGCTGATGCAAGCAACATCGATTTCGATGGTTTTATGAAAGAATATCCTTACATAACTGTCAAGTATAAAGGCACTAAGATACCAAAACTTAAAGTAAAGGATGAAGTGAAATTACTTAACTTACTGAGGAGTCAGCATTTTACAACTCCACCATATAGATTTTCTGAAGCAATGCTTGTAAAAAAACTTGAATCAGAAGGAATCGGTAGACCAAGCACATACGCTCCGATTATTTCGACTTTGACCGCTAGAAAATATGTGAATATAATTAAGAAAAAACTTCATCCAACAAAATTGGGAATCGAGGTTGAAAAATTTCTAATTGCTAAATTTGCTGACTTTTTTAATGTCTCATTTACTGCAGAAATGGAAAATCGACTTGATGAAATTGAGAATGGAGATAAAAATTGGCAGAAGTTGCTTAAAGATTATTATAGTAAATTCATTTTGCTTGTAGAGAAAATTGATGTCAAAAAAGAGAAAGAAAAACTTTCGAAAATTACTGATATTAAATGCGAAAAATGCGATGCACAAATGATAATCAAATGGGGAAAAAATGGCCAATTCCTCGCTTGTTCTAACTTTCCAAAATGCAAAAATGCAAAAAATTTTATTACAAAAGAAAATGGAAAAATCGAAATTGTTAAGGATGAAGAGACCGACAAAAAATGTGAAAAATGTGGCGCAAATTTAGTCCTAAAAAATGGACGATTTGGAAAGTTCTATGCCTGCATAAATTATCCAAAATGCAAATTCACAATACCATATTCAATCGGATTAGAATGTCCACTTTGCGGTGGTGACTTAATCGAAAGAAAAAACAAAAAAGGAAGATTTTTCTACGGCTGCTCAAATTATCCAAAATGTAAATTCATAACAAACTACAAGCCAGTAAAAATGAAATGTCCTGATTGTGATGCGAAGACAATGTTTAAATTGCATTCGAAAAAAGATGAGGAAAAATTCATTTGCCTGAAATGTAAAAAAAAATTGATTAAATGAAATATTTCGAAACATTTCTTTCTGCCATTAAAAATATTTTATCCCACAAGTTACGCTCATCGCTAACTTTGCTTGGAATCGTACTTGGAGTCGTTGCTGTCACAACAATGATTTCTTCAGTTGCAGCAATCAAACAAATTATCGAAGATGCGATAAGTTCTTTGGGATATGATAATGTGATAATATTATACTCATCATTTCCAAGTTCTGAAAAAAATTTGCAAAAGAAATATCCGACATCAAATAGATTCAAAAATTTGACCTATCGAGATTTTGAAATTCTCAAAGAAAATCTCGAAGATATCGACCACATTTATCCATCAATTTACGATGAGAAAGTTTGTGTGATAAATGGCAAAAAAAAACAAACCAGAATTTACGGAATAGAAAATATTTTTTTCAAATCGAAAAATTATCCAATTGCAAATGGACGAATGTTCAATCATCTTGAAGAGAATAACGGACAGAATGTTTGCATTTTGGGCTCACGATTGAATGAGAATTTTTTTCCAGAAGAAGATGCTCTTGGAAAATTCGTTTCTATTGGAAATTTTCGGCTGAAAATAATTGGAGTTCTCAGAGATGACAAATTTAGCGAAGGTGGGGGAATTCAAGTAAATTCTTGGGAACGGCGGCGTGAGCACGAAAGTTGCTTTATTCCAGCAAAATGTGCAGCAAAATATCTGCGGCAAAATATGAGAGTTGACAACATTTTTATTAAATCTCAGACATCAGAAAAGGTTGGGGAGATTTTTAATCAATCAAGCCAAATTATTGCTGCGCATCATAATATGGCTGACGACATTGAGATTAAGGACATAAATGAACAGATGCTTGAGATAAGAGAAACAACAAATTCTCAGATGAAAAATTGGAGTATCATTTTAATTTGTATAACTGGAATTTCGCTCTTCACAGGCGGAATTGGACTGTTCAGTATTTTGCTTATTTCGATTAGGGAAAGAATGAAAGAAATCGGCATCAGAAAAAGCATCGGCGCGAAAAATCAGGACATATTTTTCCACTTTCTTTTTGAATCAATTACGCTTGCTTTGATTGCTGGAATTATCGGTTCGGGCTTGGCATTTGGATTGATGAAATTCCTTTCGTCCAAAGTTGAATTTGCAGTTTCTATTCCGATGATTGGAATAGTTGTTGGACTAATTTTTGCAATTTTTGTAGGATTAATTTCCGGATTATATCCCGCATATAAAGCGTCAAAAATAAATCCCGTTCAAGCAATTTTTTATACGGAATAAAAAATGAAAGTGAAATGAGGTAAATTTTGCTTACGATTTTTGCAACACTTTTTCT
>JACKQG010001900.1_pt1 | contig 28156 bp, 21 predicted proteins | sample 8237621 | NCBI WGS metagenome assembly JACKQG01 (sample SAMN15677084, study PRJNA649215) | marine metagenome | biome: marine; feature: Black Sea; material: saline water; isolation source: suspended particulate matter (SPM) from the Black Sea western gyre | collected 2013-06-09/2013-06-10 | depth... | reverse complement strand
TTTTAGATATTTTAGACATTAACAAACCGGAAGAAATGACAGGGAAATCGTTAATTGGAAATTAGAGATTGCTCTACTTAACAATTATTTTTCTTCTATTTTCTTCGCAATAATTGCATTTGTCGGGCAGACATCAGCACAAATACCGCAAACAACACACTCTTCGTAATCAATGACCGCCAAATTATCTTCCATATTTATGGCACTTACAGGACATTTTTTTGCACAAATTCCGCAACCAATGCAGACAGTTTCGTTTCCACAACTTGTCTTTGCCATCTTACCTTTGTCATGCGACATACAGAGTATATTCACCTTTTTGCTTATAGTGATAAGTTGGATTAAATCTTTTGGGCAGGCGTCCACGCATTTTCCACAGCCAGTGCATTTGTTTTCATCAACAATTCGCATATTATTTTTATCAATTGCGAAGGCATCAAATGGGCAGACGCGCACGCAGTCGTTATATCCGAGACAGCCATATTTACATAAATTTTGTCCGCCAGAAAGTATAAGTGCTGCTTGGCAGGTCTCAATTCCAGTATTTTCAAATTTTAGAAATGTATTATTTATTCCTCCGCTCTGACATTGGATTACAGCGATTTTTCTCTCTTTTGTGCTCGCCTTTATTCCCATTATCTTTGCAATTTCGTGAACACACTCCTCACCGCCAGGAGCACAAAGATTTATCTCTGCATCAGAATGGACGATTGCTTCTGCAAAGCCAGCGCATCCGGGAAATCCACAAGCACCGCAGTTCACACTGGGAAGCGCTTTCTCTATCTGCTCAATTTTCGGGTCTATTTTTACATGAAATTTTTTTGAAGCGACTGCCAAACCGATTCCGAAAATTATTCCTAAACATCCCAAAACGATTATTGCTATTGATATCATCTAAAACTCCTATTTTGCCACAGAGACACGGAAATCACAGAATCATCTCTTGTTTTTATGCCTTTTGAAACATTAACATATTATTAATGTTCAAACAAGATTTCAAATCTTGCTTTGATCTAATTTCATTTTCTTTAAGCCATGAAGTTACACAAGAAATATTATTTTTAATTTCGTGTTCATTTGTGTGAATTCGTGGCTAAATTTTCAAGCCGGAAAATCCCAAGAATGCGAGAGCCATGCAGCCGGCAACCAAAAAAGCGATTGGCATCCCTTTCAGAGATTTTGGCACATTTGCAAATTCTAATCTCTGCCTAATTCCAGCCATTAGAAGCAGAACAAGCGTAAAACCAATTCCAGCAGAAATGCCGTTAACTAATGATTCCAAAAAATTATATTGTTCATTTATATTCAGAATAGAAACTCCGAGAACAGCACAATTTGTCGTAATCAACGGGAGATAAATTCCGAGTGCTTTGTAGAGTGCTGGAGCGGTTTTCTGTATGACCATCTCCACAAATTGCACAAGAACAGCAATGCTCAAAATAAAGGTTATCGTCCGCAAAAATGTCAGGTCAACTCCAAAAATACTTGTATCTGGATGTAGCAGAAAGTTGTAAATCAGCCAGGTAATTGTGGATGCCATTGTCATCACAAAAATTACTGCCATTCCCATTCCAAGAGCGGAATCCAATTTTTTTGAAACGCCAACATATGGGCAGAGTCCGAGAAAGCGAACGATGACAAAGTTGTTTATAAAAATTGTTCCGATAATGATTGCAAAGAGTTTTGAAAATTCCATTTATACTCCCGGTTTTTGCTTTTTGTTTCTCAGCATATTTATCAATCCCATCAAAAGTCCGATTGTGAAGAATGCACCCGGTGGAAGAATGGCGACTATCATTGGCTTGTATGAAGTTGGCAAGATTGGAATTTCAAGAATTGTTCCATTTCCCAAAATTTCTCTAATCACAGCAATAATTATTATTGCTAATGTGAATCCGATTCCCATTCCAATTGCATCGAGAATGGATTTTCCGACAGAATGCTTTCCAGCAAACGCTTCTGCGCGGCCAAGAATGATGCAATTAACGACAATAAGCGGAATGAAGATGCCGAGATTTTTGTGCATATCTGGGGAATAGGCATTCATAACCATATCAACAATTGTCACAAATGACGCGATGACAAGGATATAGCAGGGAATTCTAATCTTATCTGGAATGAAATTTTTAATCAAAGAGATTATAATGTTTGAGCATAATAAAACAAATGTTGCGGCTGCTCCCATTCCAATTGCATTGTTCACAGAAGTGCTTGTTGCAAGCAGCGGACAAAGTCCTAACGCCATCACAAAGACAGGATTCTCTTTTATTATTCCTTTTGTTAACTCTCCAAATGCTTTCATTTGACTCCTTGTTCTGGGCTCAATTTTTCTTTAATATTTTTAAATTTTTCTCTTATTGAATTTGTAATTGTTCTTGTGCTAATTGTCGCACCAGTGATGGATTCTATCTTTCCGCCATCTTTGTCTGCCAGAATTTTCTCTGGATTTTTAGATTTGAATTGTTCTGTAAATTCTAATTTGGAGACCTTTGCACCCAAGCCAGGCGTTTCTTGCTGGGATACAATTTTAATTCCTGTTATTTGAAAGAGCGTATCAATTCCGACCATAGTTTGGATGGTGCTGCTGTATCCTTCTTTTTCACATTGAAATGCAAAACCGACCAAATTCTGATTTTCATTAAATCCTTTATAGTAAAAGATTTTTCCATTATCAGAAACTGATTCAAAATATTCTGCTTTTGGCAATACTTCTTTTCGGGCATTTTCTTCTTCGAGCTTTTTGTTTTCTGCAATTTTTGGTGCTGTCTTTTTGTAAACAAAAGCCAAAACACCGCCAGCAATAATGCAAATAATTAACAATACAACCGTGATTTTTAAAATATCTTTCATTTTATCCTTTTGAAATTTGAAACTCTATACATAAATCAAATTTCTATTTTTTATTTTCAATTTTTTGATACCCAAATGGTTTATGCGTCGTAAATTTATCAATCAACGGAACGGTGATATTCATAATTAAAATGGAGTATGAAACACCTTCTGGATAACCGCCCCATAATCTTATTACAATCGTAAGAATTCCACATCCGATGCCGAAAATCAACCTGCCTTTTTTCGTTACTGGCGATGTTACCATATCTGTAGCCATAAAAAAAGCACCGAGAATAAGACCGCCAGCAAAGATATGAAATAGAACTGGTCCTGAAAAAAGTCCGTCAATACCGCCAAAAATCCAACTTAGAATTGCGACAGTTCCGATGTAACTAACTGGAATGCGCCACTCGATATAATGTTTATAGACAAGGAATGCCGCTCCGAGAATGAGTGCAGCAGCAGAAACCTCGCCGATACAACCGCCAATATTTCCCCAGAAAAGATTTTGTATGTAGTCGAGAGATGAGAGGTTTTGAAAAATTGTTTGTGCAGATTCTCCAGCAGCTCCACTTACAATGTCGCCCCGAACAGTTTTCGCAAGATAAAGCGGAGTTGCAGATGTAATCAAATCTTGCAACTGTCTGCTTCCGCCAGAGATAATGTTGGATTTCAATCCAGAATTTGACAATTTAGATATCCATCCAGTTGTCATTTGTGTGGGCCAGGAAGCCATCAAAAATGCTCTTCCGAGCAATGCGGGATTTACTGGATTATATCCCAATCCGCCAAAAACCTGTTTACCAATTATGATTGCAAAAATCGAGCCAACAACAGGAATCCACCAAGATGCAGTTGGCGGAAGATTAAATGCCAAAAGCATTCCCGTAATGACAGCGCTTCCATCTGAAACTGTAATTGGCTTTTTGAGAAAGAGCTGCACAAGAGCTTCGGTCACCACTGCGGCAATTACGCCTAAAATTGTTAGTTTAACAGAACGCCAGCCGAAGAAATAATAAGCTGCAATCAATGCGGGTAAAAGTGCAAAGACGACCGACCACATTACTTTTTTTACATTCACTTTTTCATGAAAATGTGGCGAGGAAGAAATTTTTACTAAATCCACTTTGTATCCTCCAAAAATTCTATTCTTTTTTCTTCAATTTTCCAACTTCTAACTTTCCCAATTTTATCCATTGAATTAACTGAATATGAGATGGGCAGACAAACGAACAACTCCCGCATTCCATACAATCCAAAATATTGACTTTTTTCGCCTCTTCATAATTTTGATTTTTCACATTTTCGACAATAAAAGTTGGAGTCAAATTCATCGGACAAGCATCAACGCAGCGACCGCATCGCAAACAGACCTGCTCAGTTGTGTCAATAATGTCATCTTCGCCGAAAAGCACAATTCCAGATGTGGTTTTGGTAATTGGGGTTTCAGAAGTTGGAATTGCAAATCCCATCATCGGTCCGCCAGAAATTATTTTTGCGATATTTTTGTTAGTGCCATCACAATAATTTATCATATCAGAAATCATCGTTCCGATTGGGACGCGCAAATTTTTTGGACTTTTTACAATTTCGCCGGTAACAGTTGTAATTCTTTTGATGCAAGGGCGATTATACCTAACAGCTTCATAAATTGCAAGTGCAGTTCCAACATTCTGGACGACAACACCAATGTCCATTGGAAGTCCGCCAGCGGGGACTTTGCGACGAGTTGCAGCAAATATGAGTTGTTTTTCTGCACCTTGAGGATATCGTAATTTTAGCGGAACAACTTTCATATTTTTAGAATTTTTCAACTTGTTTTTAAATATTTTTATAGCATCTTTTTTATTCAACTCAATTCCGATAATCCCACTTTTTGCATTTAGAATTTTCATTATAATTCTCAAGCCAGCGATTATTTCATCAGGTTTTTCCAGCATCAGACGATGGTCAGCAGTAAGAAATGGTTCGCACTCAACTCCGTTCAAAATTGCAGTATCAATCGGCTTCTCTTTTGGAGGTGAAAGTTTTACAATAGTTGGAAATCCAGCCCCGCCCATTCCGCAAACGCCAGCATTCTTAATCTGATTTTTCATCTCATCAACGGATAATTGCAAAAATTTTTCATTATCTTTAATAGAATCTGTCCATTCGTTTTTGCCGTTATTTTCAATTTCAATTGCCTGTTGAACTGTGCCAATGGGATGAGGAAAATCTCCAATTTTTACAACTTTTCCCGAAATTGGAGTATGCATTGGAATTGAGACAAAACCATTTGCTTCGGCGATTTTCTGACCTTTCTTCACAAAATCTCCGACCGCAACAATCGGTTTTGATGGCGCGCCAATATGTTGTGAAAGATGAATTACAACTCTTTTCGGAGCGGGAAATTCTTCTATCGGTTTTTCGTTAGAATAATGTTTATTATCGTGTGGATGAACTCCACCTCTGAAAGTTTTTGACCTCATATACATCCTTTTTAGTTAACCAAAGATTGCTTGAACAAAATCATCTGAATTAAAATCTCTAATATCTTCCATCTTTTCACCAATGCAAATAGCCCTTACTGGAATGTTCAAACTGTCCTTTATGCCAATTGCAACACCACCTTTTGCAGTTCCATCTAATTTTGTCAAAATAATACCTGAAATCGGAATTGTTTCTGCAAATGTTTTTGCTTGCTGAATCCCATTCTGACCTGTCGTTGAATCTATTATTAGAATTGTTTCGTGAGGTGTGCCGTGAATGACTTTTTTCGTTGTCCGAGAAATTTTCTCCAATTCGCGCATTAAATTGATTTTTGTGTGTAGCCGACCAGCCGTATCGATTAAGACGACATCAAAATTTTTTGCAACCGCTAAATTGAGCGCATTGAATATCACGGACGAAGGGTCAGAACCGTAATCTCCACTCGACATTTTGATTTTTAATCTATCAGCCCAAATTTTCAGTTGCTCAATTGCTGCTGCACGAAATGTATCGCCGGCAACAAGAAGAACTTTTTTTCCATTCGTTTTATATCGATAAGCCATTTTTGCTATTGTTGTTGTCTTTCCGACACCATTAACTCCCACGAAAAGGATAATAAATGGCTTTTGATTTGGAGAAAAATCTATTTTTTGAATATCATTATACTCATCTTGCAAAATATCTTTTATCAAATTTTCAAGAGTTTCATATATTTTATTGGAATCAGAAATTTTCTGAAATCGAACAATTTCTTCCAATTTTTCCATAATTTTTGCTGTAATGCTTATTCCAAAATCGGTTTGAATAAGAATATCTTCGATGCTCTCCATCAAGTTTTTATCGATCTTTCCGCAAATACGAAACGCTTCTGAAAAACTTTTCACAAAGGCATTATGAGTTTTTGCCAATTTCTTTTTCAAATTGCTTACAACTTTCAATTTATCACTCTCCAATAATTCCAAAAGTTTAGAAATAGTTTTTTCATTTCAAATTTTCTACTTCGAACTAAAAAATGGTGGGTGATACTGGATTCGAACCAGTGGCCTCTACGATGTGAACGTAGCGCTCTAACCAGCTGGGCTAATCACCCTTTTTCAAAAATGATAATTATTTTCTCTTTTCTGATTTGAAAAACATCAGATAGAAGAGACGAATTGAGACCAAAATTAGCGCAATTATTAACCAAGTCCAATCAATTTTTGTAATGTCAGGAATTAGCTTTATCAAGATTATCATAACAATCATACTTGCTGTTTGAGCCAATTTTATATCAAATAAAGTGAAGAATTTAATTCTTCGGTTGAAATATTGGAAAATGTTAGCCATTTTTTCTCCTTATTTTTTTAATGCTGACTGCGCAACTGCCAATCTGGCAATCGGTACTCGATATGGTGAACAGCTCACATAATCGAGTCCTACTTTATGGCAGAAAGCGATGGAATTTGGTTCTCCGCCATGTTCTCCGCAAATTCCGATAATCAACTTTGGATTTGTATGTCTCCCTTTTTCGACTGCAATTTCGACAAGTTGACCAATTCCGTTTTGGTCTAGAACTTGAAATGGGTCTCGTTCATAAATTCCATTTTCGACATATGCTTTCAGAAATTTTCCTGAGTCATCGCGAGAAAAGCCGCAGCCCATTTGTGTTAAATCATTTGTTCCGAACGAAAAGAATTCTGCGGACTTTGCAATTTCATTAGCCACAAGGCAAGCTCTTGGAACTTCAATCATTGTTCCGACTGTATAATGCAAATCAATTTGCGATTTTTTGATAATTTCATTTGCGATTTCGCGCGTCATTTTTTCTAAAATTGTAAATTCTTTCGAATTTCCGACGAGTGGAATCATAATTTCTGGTCTTGCGTCAATTCCTTTTTTCTTCAAATAACAAGCGGATTCAATAATTGCTTCAATTTGCATCTGATAAATATCTGGAAAAGTGATTCCCAATCGGCATCCGCGATGGCCGAGCATCGGATTAAATTCGTGTAGTTGGTCAATTTTTATTTTGATATTTTGCGGAGTTTTTCCGAATATTTTAGAAAGTTTTTTTATCTCATTTTCATCATCTTTTTCTGGAAGAAATTCATGAAGTGGAGGATCGAGCAGCCGAATTGTAACGGGCAACCCTGCCATCACTTCCAAAATTCCTTTGAAATCTTTAATCTGCATTTTTTTCAATTCAGCAAGAGGATGTTTTCGCTCTTCAGGATTTTCGGAAAGAATTGTTCCACGGACATAATCGATTCGGTCACCGCCGAAAAACATATGCTCCGTCCGGCAAAGCCCGATTCCTGTCGCACCAAATTTCCTCGCCATACTTGCATCCTTTGGAGTATCCGCATTAGCGTGAACGCCTAGTATACTTACATCGTCAGCCCACGACATAAGTTTCGTGAAATTTTTGGAGAATTCTGGCAGAATCGTACCTACTTTTCCTTTGAAAACCTCGCCAGTATTTCCATCGAGCGAGATGAAATCTCCCTCACGAATTTTCTGATTTTGAACGGTAAAATATCGTTCTTTAAGATTTATTACCAAATCGCCGCAACCGGCAATGCAGCATTTTCCCATTCCGCGAGCGACGACAGCGGCGTGAGATGTCATTCCGCCGTGAACGGTCAGAATGCCTTCTGCTGCGTCCATTCCGCCAATATCTTCAGGCGAAGTTTCAGGTCTGACAAGAATGTTTTTTTCATTTTGCTCTTTTAAACTTATAGCACTCTCTGCGGAGAAAACAACTTTTCCGACGCCAGCACCAGGCGAAGCGGGAAGACCTTTTGTGAGTAATTTCCCATCCGAAAGTACATTATCTTTCTCTTTTGGATCAAAGCTCGGATGCAAAAGCTGATCTAATTGTTCTGGTTGGATTCGAGAAATGGCAACATTTTTTGAAATAATTCCATTTTTAACCATTTCGATAGCAATTCTGATAGCGGCTTTTGCGGTTCGTTTCCCTGTTCGCGTTTGAAGAAGAAATAATTTTCCATTCTGAATAGTGAATTCAATATCTTGCATATCCTTGTAATGATTTTCCAATTTTCGCTGAATTTCAAAAAGAGTTTTGTATATTTCCGGCATTAATTCTTCGAGAGATGGAAATTTTTTTGCTCTTTCATTTTCTGGAATGTTGTTATCTTTTGCCCAAGCAACAGAATTCTGTTTTGTGATTTCTTGCGGAGTTCTTGTTCCTGCTACAACATCTTCACCTTGTGCATTGACGAGGAATTCGCCGAAAAATTTATCTTCTCCAGTTGCAGGATCACGCGTGAAAGCCACGCCTGTAGCACAATCATTGCCCATATTTCCGAAAACCATTGCCTGAATATTTACGGCAGTTCCGAGAAGATTTTTTATGTTATTCAATTCGCGATATTTAATAGCACGCACATTATTCCAAGATTTGAAAACAGCGTTCATCGCCAGCCAAAGCTGTTTTTTTGGCTCTTGTGGAAATTCTTCTCCGACTTCGGTCTGATATATTTTTTTGAATTTTTTTACAACATTCTCCATATCCTCGGCTGAAAGTTCTGTGTCAAGCGAAACATTTTTTTGTGCCTTTTCGCGAGAAAGAATATCTTCAAATTTCTCTGAATCTATTCCCAAAGCAACATTCGCAAACATCTGAATCAATCGCCGATATGCATCCCAAACGAATCTCGAGTTTTTCGTAAGTGCGATAAATCCTTTCGCAACCTCATCGTTCATTCCAAGATTTAGAATTGTGTCCATCATTCCTGGCATAGATGCGGCTGCGCCAGAACGCACGGAAAGTAGCAATGGGAGTTTTGGGTCGCCAAATTTTTGTCCTAAAAGTTTCTCAAGTTTTTCTAAATTTTTATCAACAGCAGAACTAAGTTCGTCTGGATAGCAATTTTTGTGCTTGTTAAAATAATCGCAAACCTCCGTTGTGACGGTAAAACCAGGCGGAACAGGAATTCCGATATTTATCATTTCGGCTAAATTCGCACCTTTGCCACCTAAAATTTCCTTCATTGTTCGGTCGCCATCTGATTTTTCACCACCAAAAAAATAGACATATTTTTTCATTATTCTCCTTTCGAATATAGTTTATTTTTTTTTATATAATTTTTAACATTCTCGTCCAAAAATTTATTAACCGCAATATTTTGAGAAATATTACGCCTTATCATATTTGAAGAAATATCAATTTTGGGCATATCTAAAAATTTTAATTTATCAAAATAAGGAAGATTTTTAAAAGATTCTTTTGACGCAGTTTTTCTGCTCAAAACAACAAATTGTGCGGAATCAAAAAGTTTTTCATAATTAAACCAACTTTGAATTTCGAGGACATTATCTTCTCCAATAAGGAAAAGCAGCTCATCGTTTGGATACGATTTTCGGATTTTTTTTAGAGTATTTATCGTGTAAGATTTTCCATTATTCGGTTTTTCAATATCTAAAATTTTAAAATTCTCAAAATTTTTTAATGCCATTTCAACCATTTTGAATCTATGTTGGTAATCGCAAAAAACGCTTTTATGGGGCGGATTTCCAGCAGGAATGAAAAACACAATATCAAGATTTAATTTATTGTAAAAAAAATCCGCAACTTTGAGATGTCCGAGATGAATTGGATTGAAAGTTCCACCAAAAATTCCCAACCGCATATTTTATTTTCCGAGAAGTTGTTCAATTTTTTCTATTTCCAAATTATCAGGATATTTCTGCTTAAAAGTTTGATAAACCTTTTCCAAAGTAGACATATCGTTTTTTTTGCTGTAGATTTTCGCGGCGAGAATTAAAGTTTTTCTATCAATTTTTCCAGAAGTGTTCTCATCGAGAATTTCCGTCAGATACATCAAAGCAGCGTTGTAATATCCCATCATAAAATAGATATGACCGTTTTCGTACTTTTTATCTAACAATTTATTTTCGCATTTTATTAGGAGTTCTTTGACATTTTCTTTTTTTTCAGAATTCGGATATTTTGTGAGAAAATTCTTAAATTGTTTAATCGCATTTTTAGTTTCAGTTTGGTCTAAATGATGGGAAAGTGAAAGTTCGAACCAGCATAATCCGAGCTTGGAATCAACATCTTCAGAATATTTTGAAACTGAAAATAACCGCAAAAATTCTTCAAATTCAAAGATGGCATCCGCATATAATTTTTGCTGAAAATAGCAATCAGCAAGTTTATACTGCACTTTTTCCAATATCGTATCGCCGCGACATTGAAAGATAATATTTTCGTAAATTTCTAAAGCAGAACGATATTTTTCTTTCGACATCAAATTATCTGCATATGAAACTTGCCGAAGCGTGTTTCGCTCTGAAATCGGAATCTTGTGAGCACAAGCAGCAAAGCAGATTAGCATAACAAAAACAAATTTTCTCATAATTTATCTCTCTTTTCCGCCAAAGGCAGATCCTTCGGATAATTCTTCTATTTTTTTGATGACAACATCCATTTTTTCATAATCTGGAAATTGATTTTGGATTTGCTGCAAAAGCGACAACGCACCCTTATATTGTTCAGTTTTTTCAAGGCAATACGCGATTTCTAATTGAGCATCAACAATCTCTTTCGCATTCGGATAATTTGTCAAAACCTTGTCCATTTGATGAATTGCTGTCTGAAATTGTTCGAGCGAAATATAACATTTTCCTATCCAAAATTGTGCGCCAGATGCACGAAAATCATCGGGATATTTTTCCAAAAACTGAGTGAATTTTGTAATACTTGCCTGATATTCAGAATTTGAATACAGATTCATCGCATTCTGAAAAAGTTGTTGCGGAACATTTTTTTCTTGATTTGGCAAAGCACCATCGTTCTCTTTTTGCATGAGAGAATCTATGATTTCCTGCTGCATTGCGATGAAATTATTCATCTCGGAAATTTCATTTTTCAGATTAGAAATTTCAGCACTCATATGTTCAACAATTTGTGATTTTTCTTCTAAAGTTGTGGAATTGTTGGAAATTTTTTTTCCCATTGTGCCAGATTGAATTTTCAGAGTATCCAAAATGGCAGAATTCTTTTCCACTTTTTGAGAATTTTCTTTAACAGTTTTTTGCAACTCAAAAAACACTTCATTTCCAGTACATTTAAATAGCAAAATTGGCAGGATTAGCAGGATAAAAAATGATTTTTTTGAGCCCATTTTACATATCTATTTTTGAAGCAATTTCATTTGCCATATCAAGTGTAGAAGAATTTCCTTTCATATCATAAGTTCGAATTTTTCCTTCGCGAAGAGTCGTGCTTATTGCATTTTCGAGTTTATCTGCAAGTTCGTTTTCCCCGAGATAATCAAGCATCATTTTCACACTTAGAATCATTGCCGTAGGATTGACTTTATATTTTCCCGCGTATTTGGGTGCACTTCCGTGAGTCGGTTCGAAAAGAGCGAAATTTTTTCCAATATTTCCACTGGCTGCAAATCCCAAACCGCCGACTAATTGTGCACACAAATCGGAAATAATATCGCCAAACATATTCGAAGTAACAAGCACAGAATAGTCCTGAGGATTTTTTATAAGCCACATCGCCATTGCGTCAACATTGACTTCCCACAACGGAATATTGGGATATTTTTTTGCAATTTTCCTTGCTTCACGAAGCATCAGACCGCTTGTTTCGCGAATCACATTTGGCTTTTCGATAACAGTTACAGATGGCAAATTATGTTCATTGGCGTATTTGAAAGCGGCTTCAACAATTCTTTCGCAGGCGGTTCGCGAAAAAATTCTACAAGAAATTGCCATATTTTCTTTTTTCACATTTTCAAATTTTTTCATTTTAGGATGACTTTTTTGTAGCGAATCATAAATTTTTTCAGGAACAGGATGAAATTCTACGCCCGCATAAAGCCCTTCGGTATTTTCACGAAAAACAACGATATTGATATCATCTTTGTAGACAAGCGGATTTCCTTTGTATGCTTTGCAGGGACGCAAATTGGTGTAGAGGTCGAAAATTTGTCGAAGACGAACAATCGGGCTTGAGTAGATGAATCCTTTGTCTCTCAAATCTTCTGCGAGTTCTTTTTCGGCTTCTTCTTTTGGTTTTGAGGTGATTGCACCAAAAAGAGCGCAATCAACGGTTTTCAGCATTTCGATTGTGCGCTTGGGAAGTGGTTCGCCCTCGCTACACCAAAATTTCCATCCTACATCGCCAGGGACATATTCAGCATCGAGTTTTATTCTATCCAAAATTATTTTTGCTGCATCCATAACATCATTTCCGACTCCATCTCCTGGAAGCCAAGCGATTCGATATTTGCTCATTCGTTCTCCTTGTATTTTATTTTTGTTATTTTGTAAATTACTGTTCCTGCCGGCACTTTGATGGTAGCCTCATCTCCGATTTTCTTTCCGAGCAATGATTTTGCAATCGGTGAATTGCACGAAATTTGCCTGATATTTTTATCGCTTTCTGTCTCATCTTTTCCAACGATTTGATACACGTAAGATTTATTATTTTTTTTGTCAAGAAGTTCGACAATTGCTCCAAATCTAACTTCATTTTTATTTAATTTTTCCGAATTAATGATTTTCAGCGTGGCGACTTTTCTTTGCAATTTTGAAATTTCTGCTTCGATTGATTTCTGTCTCTCTTTCGCTGCGTGATATTCAGCATTTTCACTCAAATCTCCAAACTCACGAGCTTTAGAAATTGCATCAGTAATTGCAGGACGGTCAACTTGAATAAGGTTTTTCAATCTTAATTTCAACTTTTCAAATCCCTTTTTTGAAATATATTCGTGCATCATTTTTTCTTTTTTATTTTTGTCAAATTCTTCTTTGCAACGGAAGCAGATTTCTTTATTTTAACATTTCCACTCTTAGTCCATTTCTCGATACAATTTTTAATCATTTCAGAATTCTCACTTACAGCTGAAGCCAAAATCTCAATAAAATTCGGATTATATGTCTTCTGATAATTTTGATAAATTTCACGATAAAGCTTTTTATCGACCTTATAAAGCGTCTTCAAAATTAGCACATTTCCATCTCGAACAAATTGATTATCAGAATTCCACAGAGATTCGCATTTCTTAAATATTTCTCCAGAAATCCCTTTGTTTGTTTTCAGATATTTATTCAAAATCCTGAAAATATTCTCAATCAAAATATTGCTCGGACTTGACAGTAACCATTCAAAGAACTTATCAATATATTTTTCAGGAAATTTTTTCATCAGAGGAAAAATAATATTGTCAAATATTTTATTCAAACTCTTTTCGTTTTTTGTTTCAAAAATTAGATTTGTAAGCATCTGACTATATTTTTTTGGATGAAGCAGCATAATTTTTTGCATAATGATTGTGAAAATTTTCTCTCCAGTTGCGCCTTTATTTTTACGAATAAAAGAGAGAAAATCCATCGCTTCATCTGGATTTTTTGCAATGGTTTTTCGCATCTCTTTTGCAACGAAAGTTATTATTTGTGGAGGAATTTTGCCATTGATTCTTTCGGGATAAGCGATATAAATTACCTCAAAATCATAATCTCTTTTTGGGATATTATTCTTCACAAATTCGTTACAATCTTTTCTCAGCCGTATTTTCCAGTCGTATGAAATCATATAAAATATCCTTTCTATCGAATAATTGCTATTTTCCCCTTCGAAATTTCGTTGTTAAATTTTATCAAATAAAAATATATTCCAGACGCAAGTTCTTTTCCAGAATCATTTCTTAAATTACAAAAATTATCTGTTTTGGAGAGCGCTTTGGACTTTATTACTAGCTCGCCAGCGAAATTATAAATGAACAAAGTAACATCGCCGTTTGTAGGCAAATTATCAAAATGAATAATAGATTCATTTTCTGGCCGCACCGGATTCGGATAGACAATAACATTTTTGAGATTTGTAATCGGATTCAAAATTTTGATTATATTTTGACCAGGCAAAATATAATTGCCAGCCAAATCTTTGAGATTAAAAATTTTGATAAAATATGCTTCTGAATTCGGTTTGAAAGATTCTGAAAAAGAGAGTGTGATTTCGTCGTTATCGTGCAAAATATCTGTAATTTCACCCTCAAAATTATCTGGAAAGAGCAACAAATAATTTTCTAAATTTAGAGCAGATGTAGAATCGATATATTCAGTAAAAGTGATTTTCACTTGCTTGTTTGAAAGAAGCGAAGATGCTGCGATTGCGGGTCTTTTTACATCTTCTTCAAATTGAAAAGTTGTATCGATGTCCGACATTGGCGTATTGTAAAATCCTTCAATATTTCTGATTTCTATGGAAAATGAAGATTCTTCAAATATCTGGTCAAAAGTCAGCAAGACACTTTTCTCATCGCGAAAAATAGCAGATTCGGGAAATCCAATACCATCAATTCTATAATTGGAAAGATATACTCCCGTTTGGTTCAGAGATTGTGTGAAATCGATACGAATAGAATTCAGCGAAATCATTTTGATGACATCAATAATGGGCGGGTCAGTTGGTACTGCTAATTTTTCCAAAGTTAGATAACTCTCTTCTACCGTATCTACTGCCGAAACTTGATAATAGTAAAAACTGTTGGCAACAACAGAACTGTCTGTGTATGAAGTTGCTGTCGTGAAATCCAGAAAAGATGATGAATTATCAGATAATCTGCGATAAATATTGTAAGATCCTGCTTCAGAAACCGGATTCCAAGTTAGTTTCACAGAATTACTATCTATCGGATAGGCAGAAAAATTTTGCGGAGCATCCGACAATTGATTGCCAATTTCAGGATAATGATAAATCACAAGTTTCGACTCATCGGTTATTGTCTGATTGAATGCAAGCTCATTTATTCCATTGTTGTCCAAATCAATCGCAACAGGTGAATATGAGCGATACGATTCTCCAACCCAAATTGGCTCAATCTCGAACTTATCATTTTTGAGGGAGCAAATGTAAATATCGGGCGAGACAGCGAAAATTATTTCATCAAAATTATCATCATTTAAATTTGCAACACATATTCCATTTTTTGAGCAAACTCCAGAAATTTCGATGAAATCAACCGATTCATATTGGTCATCTCCAGATGACCTGAAAACTTCAAAATACCAAAATTGGTTGTCGGGATTCATAATATCTTCGTGATATCCGCCAACGATAAATTCGTCCTTTTCGTCATCGACAAAATTTCCAACTCCAGAATAATATGCATTTAGAACTGGAATGGAAAGAGTTGCTTTGGTTTCGAAAGTAAATGAATTGACGCTTTGGGCTTCGGAAATAATAATATCTCCATCAATGTCAGAAATCAAAACATCAAGTAAATCATCGCCATCAAAATTTCCGAAATGAATATGAGAAGATAGCTCATTTTTTGAAATTGTGGAAGTCGAATTCATAATTCTGCTCAAATATTGAAACTCATTTCCATCTCTTTTGTAAATATCAAAATAAGAAATTGTATCGTCAATCGTACTTCCAGAACGCACAATTACCTCGTCGTTTCCATCAGAATTAATGTCATAAAAAATTCCAGAACCATAATTTTTAACAGTATTATTATGAATAAAATCCAAGAAATTCACAGGAAATGAATTTGTATCTGGAGCTTCGTAAACCAACATCGAATCGAGTTTATTGCAAAGTATTTCATACCTTCCGTCTCCATTTGAATCTCCAATACTCCACGGAAGACACTTTTTTTGTAACGAATCCACGACAACTAAATCATCTTCATTTAGTTCACAAAATCTGACGTATCCATAAGTGCCTTCTTCGGGTTTTTCCATAAAGACCAATTCTTTCTTTCCATTATTATTGAAATCGATATCGTTTTGGCAAAGAAATGCGTGATGGTCATAATCTGTGAGCTTTTCAAATCCCCAAGTTGGAATTGATGAATTGTCGACTTTTATTACATTTTCATAAACTTCGGAAGTTGTGGTTAGACCAGATTTGTTCACAATTTTAAGGGAAAATGAGATAGAGTCATCGGGAAGATTGTCTGGTAATTTCAGTGAAACGATTTGAGAAAATTTATTTTCCAAAATATGAAATGTATCGATTTGCGAACTGAAACATATTGCGTCAAATTGTGCCGGCTCATTTGAAGCAGCGAGAATAAAATTTACTTTTTTGTCAAAATCATATCTTTCGGTTATGGATATTGCTTCAAATTCAGGTGCGGATTTATCGAGATGAAACTTGATAATATCTACATATTCATCGCCATAAACGCCCTTTACCGACAGACGAAGATAATAAGTTGCGTCTGGTAAAGAAGCTGAAACAAAAGTTGCAAGTGTGGATATTGTTTCAGAAGATTGGCTGTAATATTTTGGCTCTTCATTATGTGTGACAACATCGCGCCAATCGTCATTTGCAAAATCTTCTTCATCCGCAAATGTTACCGAATACTGAAGAAAATTAGGGCAATTTGCCACTCCTTCAATTTGAAAATCTCCGCTAATTCCGTCATCGTAAACCGGAAAGGTGATTTCTGCTTGAGGAACATTTTCGCCCACGACAAACTGAAACATTTTCTCGGTATTTATAATTCCGTATCCATATTCATTGTCGTATCCGGCTTCGCCAAGGTCATCGCAAGAATATCGCAAAGCATCATAAATTTCATTGTTTGTCAATAAAGGATTTTGGGATAGAAGAAGTGCGGCTGCTCCGGCGACAAATGGAGAAGCCATCGAAGTTCCGCTCTGGACTTTGTATTCATTGTTTAATATTGTGCTTAAAATTAATTCGCCCGGTGCACATAAATCCAAACCTTCACCATAACTTGAGAATGTTGAAAGCTCGAGGTCTTCATTGACTGCAGTAGCGGAGATGACTTCTGAAAATGCCGCAGGATATAAAATTCCAACGCCACCCTCATTTCCCGCGGAGGCAATTATTGTCAATCCCATATCGTATGCGTACTGAATAACATCGTTGATAATTGGAGTTAAATCTGTGTCGCCCCAACTGATGCTGAGAATTTTTGCGCCGTTATCAGCAGCATAAATAATTCCGCTGGCGACATCATCATCTTCGAGAAATCCACCTTCAGGAGTTCGGAATCCTGCACGAATATTCATTATTTTGCAAAACCAAGTTGTTCCCGCAACGCCCAGATTATTATTTGTATCAGCGCTGATAATTCCCGCACAATGTGTGCCGTGCCCATGATTGTCCAAAGGGTCATTATCTCTATCTCGACAATCGCCAATCGCATCCAAAATTTCAGTATCTGTAAAATCCCATCCTTGCCAATCATCAATAAATCCATTTTCATCGTCATCTATACCATTGTCAGGAATTTCGTTTGGATTTATCCAAATATTATTTGATAAGTCAAAGTGATTGTAGTCAATTCCCGAATCGATTAGTCCAATAACAATCTGCTCATTTCCTTTTTCGATTTCCCACGATTTGTCAGCACCGATTGCTTCAAATCCCCATTGCTCATAATATTCAGGATCATTTGGAGTTATTGAAAGCATCTTATTCAGCCCGTTTGGTTGAGTGTAAATAATTTCTGAATTATCTTTTGATAGATTTTCAAATTTAGAAAAATCAATCTCCTTTTTGCAAGAAATATGATAAATGTAAAATCCATCTTTTTCGAGAATTGGAGTTATTTTCTTTACTTTATAATTTTCAATCAGATTGTCAAAAGATGAAATCCCGGTTGATAAACCTCTTGATTCGGCTTTCACAGAAAATCGAACGAGAATTTCGTTTGCGGAAAAATTTTCTGCTGAAATCAGCATTTGAGACATCAAAAAAATAGCAAACAAAATAAAAAATTTTCGCATAATTTTCCCTAAAAATTATATGCAATTGAGAAACGATGCACATTTCCAATTTCATTTTGATATGGGACGAAAGAGTAATCGAAATTATATTTGGTGAGTTTTATTCCCAAACCTGCGGAAAAATCCTCCTCGTCATAATTAAATTTATATCCCAATCGGGCGAAGAAAAGTTTGGTGAAAGAATATTCAAATCCCAAATTGATTTTTATGTCATCGTTGTCGATGTATTTTATGAAATCTGTTGAAAGCGAAAATTCAGATTTTTCTTCCATTTGAAATGTGTAACTCGTTCCCAATTTATAAGTATTTGGGAATTTGATATTTTCAGATTTCATTTTTGAGGAGAATCCAAGATTTTGGGCGACGATTGCGAAATTTAGTCCTCGCAAAAACGAATCATAAATTAATCCAAAATCTGTTGCAAGGCCCCAAGAAGATTCCGTGTGAATTTTCTCGTGAATAATTTTTAGATTGCTTCCACAAAGCAAATTTGGTAAAAATCTGAAAGAGAAATTTCCGGCAAGCAGAATATCTATTGGATGATATTCGCCTATTTTATCGTTTATATCATAAGGATTTTCATCATAAGAATCTATTTTGCCGTAATTTAAAAAAATCGCGCCAAAACCGTAACTGTAATTTCCTTTTCTGACAATTAAAGATGCGTTTTCAATATCATTTTCAAAAATGTAGCTGCTGTGCGAGAAGCAGAAGTTTGAATTTTTGCTAAGTTGTACTGCTGCCGGATTATACCACAAAATAGTCGCATCGCCCGAACTGGCAGAAACTGCATCACCTTTGCCGCTCATACTTGCACTTGTGCCGACTTTCAGGATTTGGAAACCACATTCGCCATCACTTTCGGCAAAGCTAAAAGATGACAATGCAATAAAAAACATTATCATTAAAACAATTTTTTTCATTTTTTTCCTCACACAAATATTAAAAAACCTCTCATCTTGTAAAAGACAAGAGGGAAAACAAATTGGATATTATTAGAATTTTATATCAAATTATGCCAATATTTCCTTTTCGTTACATTTACAAAGATGAACAAATTCTGATTTCGGCGCCCATTTTGCTTTTACGCCCTTTTTTTCACGAATTATTTTTATTGTTTTGATTTCGGTATTACAAGTTGGGCAGATATTCTTGCCTTTACTTTCACTTGCATGCGCCAATTTTGCCGCAAATGTTTTCACCTTTCGCATCTTTTCTCCTTCTGAATAAAACCGAAAAAGATTTTTTTCCAAATTTGCTGTCAAGTTTTTTTTAAATAAATAAAATTTCTTGACAAATTTTTTAGAAAATAGTGAACTGGAGAAAAATATTTAGGAGTTAAAATGAAAAAAATAATAATACTTCATTTTTTGATTGGCATTTGCATTTTATCATTCGGATTTGCTAACAACGACAAAGAAATTAATTTTCGAGATGATGGCAAAATTGAGGGTACTGTTACTTATGAAACCAATCCAATCCAAGCCGTAGTTATCAGTGCAGAAAACGATAATGGCGATTTCTACGAGACAACCACAAACACCGAGGGACATTATCTGCTCGAAATAAATGATGGAACTTATGATATTGTCTGTCAGGCATGGCCGAATATTAATTATTTCAAAACAGAAACTGTAGAAAATATTTCCGTAAATGCTGGCGAAATAGTCATACAAAATTTTCAGCTTTCGCGGTGTGTAAATCCTCCGCAGAATTTGTCTGCAATAAGTGGCGAAACTGATGTTATGCTGGATTGGGACCCGCCGACTGAGCTGCTTGGTGAGATTGCTTACGATGATGGAAGTGCAGAAGGTTATTATTACTTATCATCTCCGTCTACGGATCAACAATATATTTATGTGAAATTTTCTGTTCCCGTTGCTACAACGATTACAAATATCGCTGTTCTAAATTCCAGCGGAAGTTCAAACACATATTGGAAAGAAATTTTAGTTGTTCCTGATAATACTTATGGTAAGCCAGATATCGCAAATCCATTTGTCTCATTTTCAGATATACCCGTTGAATCGGATGGCGAGTGGGAAATTTTGGAAACAAATATTCAGCTTGCAAATCCTTGCGATTTTTATGTCCTTACTCGTTGGCAAGAAGGTTCTACAACGGGTCCATATATTGCCGGTGATATGAATTTGAGTGCAAATCGTTCCGGCTATACAACCGATGGCGGTGCAACCTGGACTTCGACAGAGATAAACTTCATAATGAGAGCTTATATGACTATTTCTGGTTCGACACAAAAGTTAGTTGGAATTGTTGACGACAATTTCATCGGCTCTCCGAAAAATTTGAACAAAGAAGAAACTAAAAAAATCGAGAATTATCTGATTCCACAAAAAATATTAACTCAAAAAAATCAAAAATCTCCTAATTCTATTTCTCAAAGCTCTTTATGTTATGTTTCCTCTTTAGAAAATTTCAATAGGAGCGTCCAATACTACGAAATTTATCGCGGAACTGAATCAGGCGTTTATGGCGAAACACCAATTGGCACAACCGAAATTCCGCACTCATCTTACCAAGATTACGGTCTTGACGAGGACACCTATTATTATGCCGTAAAAGCTATTTGGAATGAAGGCGAATCTGACTTCTCAAACGAAGTTTGTGCAACAGCAATGGCTGCATATGATGTTCCGTGGAATACACATTTCACTTCGCAAGGATACTTCACAGAGTCAAACGAAGCGGGCGATTGGGAATGGGGCGAACCGTCTTATTTGGGTGGTGGACCAAGTGCATATAGCGCTCCAAATGTTTGGGGAACTAAATTAAATGGAGAATATCAAAATGACCAAAATGCGTGGCTCATTACACAGCCATTTGATTTGAGCCAAGGTACACTAACTGTCTCATTTGCAACTTGGTTCAATATCGAAGCAAATTATGACTACGGATATTTTGCCATCGACCATAATGCAGATGGAAATTATGATTATTTGGATACTTTTACAGGCGTTTCAGATAATTGGAAAAAGCGATATTATGCGCTTGATGACTCTCTCTGCACAGATTATGTTAGATTTGCATTCATTTTTCAATCAGATTATGTTTACACTTATGCAGGTTGGTATATTGATGATTTCAGTATAAATATTGGTCAACCAGAAATTGTTATTACACCAAATACGATAAATACAACAATTTTATCGAATGAAACCGACAGCGTTATGTTTACAATTGGAAATGATGGGACAAATGATTTGTCTTATTCGATTGATATTGGCAGATATTATGGCGGCGAGACAATAAATTCTCAACTTTACGAAGATTTTGAAGACCTTGATATTACTGGCTGGTCAATTTATGATTATAGCGTCATAAATGGCGTTGGATTTTATAACGGTTCGCACAATCAAGGCGATGAATATTGTTTTGGATTTAATTCTTACAGTTACGCATCGGACTATACACAATGGCTAATTACTCCGTTGGTTTCTGTTGAAATTGGTGATAAATTTGAGTTCTGGTATAGAGATATGTATAATTATGGAGAAAGTTTCGAGGTATATGCGTTAGATACGAATGACCCAGAAACTGCGATGCTCACACAAATTGGTTCTTCGATAACTACCTCAGATTCTAATTGGCGACAATTTAGCGAAGGACTAAATAATTTTGTTGGCGAGGAAATTTATATCGGAATAAAATATACAAGTGTTTATAAATATTTTCTACTGATCGATGAAATTTCTGGACCAAGTTGGTCAAGTACACCTTGTAACTGGTTAAGCATAGAACCGAATGAAGGTGCTATCGGAGCAGGTTATCCAGCAGATAATATAGTTGCAACTTTTGACGCAACTGGCATTTTAAACGGAACCTATTTCGCAGATGTTGTAATTGATTCTAACGATCCCAATTCTCCAGACACACTTGTTGCAACGATGAATGTATTGACTCTCGAACCAAACATCGAATGTATACCAGATTCTTTTTCACTTTCAGCAAATATAAATGAGACAATTTCAAATTCTTTGATGATAACGAATAATGGAGAAACAAATTCCATCCTTACATACGAGATTTCAACTTCACTTTCTGGACGAGATATTTCCGGCTCCACATTCGAATGTAATCTTGATGAATTTCAACCGAATACAACTTTCGATATGATATTTACGATAACAAATAATAGTACCGATCTGGAGTGGATTGAAAAGGCAAAATTAACATTTCCAAATGGAATAACAATAAATGAAATTACTGATTTCGTCGGAGGTTCTGGTGGAGATTTGGAAGTTGAAGAAAGCACCGGTGACGAATTAACTATACTTTGGTCTGGCACCGACAATCAAGGTTGGGGCGTAATTCACGATGGCGAAAGTGCAACTGCAACCGTGAATGTTTCAATAGATTCATTATTTTTTAGCGATATAAGTTTAGAATGGATTCTAAATGGCGATGTTTATGGCGGAACTCCTCACGAAATTTCAGGCACGATGTTGTTGACAAATAGCTGGTTAATTTTATCTCCCACCGAAGGCGAATGTTCTGAAGGCGAAACCGATATAATAACTCTATCCATAAGTTCCTACGGACTCCAACCCGGCGTTCATCAAGCGGACATTATCATATCAAACAATGATTCTGATAGCAATCCAATGACACTTCCGGTTACTTTTACGGTTGCCGCAGCGCCGACAATTTCTTATTCTCCCACATCATTTTCGCAAACACTTTCTTCCGATACAACAGATTTTCGGGAATTAGTGATTTCAAATAATGGTTCTGAGGGCACGACACTCGATTATAATATTTCAATTTCATCAGATGATGGATGGTTGTCAATTTCAGAAACATCTGGAAGCTGCAACTTCAATGAATCTGATAGGATTTTTGTCGGATTTGATTCTGCAGATTTGGAAAATGGAAATTTTTATGGAGAAATAACAATTGCTTGCAATGACCCTTACAATCAGATAAATTCAATTCCTGTAAATTTGGTCGTCCAAAATTTGGGAACAATTTATGGACAAGTTACAGATTTAACCGAAACACCAATTGCAGGTGCAACAATTTCCTTGGAAAGTTTTCAGACAATTACCGACGAAATGGGCTATTACAGTTTTCAAGTTTTAACTGGAGAGTATATTATAAGTTGTGTTGCTGAAAATTATGACGAATCTACTCAAACTGTTGTAGTTGTGCAGAATGAAGAAATTCAGGTTGATTTTCAATTATATTCTCAAACTGGCTTGTCATTACCTTTTGTCGAAAATTGGGAATCGGGCGATTTTGATACAAACGAATGGACTTTTCAACCATCGCAAGGAAATTGGATTATAAATCCAAATGAAGGTCGCCCAAAACCTTCTGCACAATTCAATTGGAATCCAACTCAAACAAATTATTCCTACTCACTAACTTCCCCATTATTGAATGGCACATTTTTTGATGTAATAAATTTAAAATTCTATATGCGTTTAAAAAATTATAATTCTGCAACGCAGGAAAAATTAAATATAGAAGTATACAATTCAGATGGAATTGATACGATTTTTGTTTTCATAAATAATTTTAGCATCAATTGGATGGAATATAATTTTGATATTTCGGATTATGCAGCAGGACAAAAGTTTAGAATTAGATTTGTTGCTTACGGTGAAAATTCTTACAATATTGACAGATGGAATATTGATAATATCATTGTGACTCCAGTTGCAAATCCAGGAATAATTACAGGTAATGTCACAGATAACGAAAGTGGTGAGCCGATAGCAGAAGCGATTGTGAAGACGGATGATTTTAATACTCTTACAGATTCATATGGAAATTATTCGCTTCAAGTGCCAGCAGGAAATTACAATGTTTGTTGTTTTGCTGCTTCATATGAAAGCAAATGTGAAGATGTTGAAGTTGAAGAAGGCCAACAGGAAGAGATTGATTTTGAACTTGAATCTATTTCAGGATTGGTTGCAGATTTTGAAGCGGAACTGACAGAAGGAAGAGTTCCTTTGACAGTTGAATTTGAAAATAACTCATCAGGCGATTATGAATTTTGTGTTTGGGATTTCAATGGAGATAATTGGCCGGACAGTTATGAAGAAGAGCCAGAATGGACATATTATCAGCCAGGAATTTACACAGTTCAACTTTGGGTGGTGAAAAATTGGGGGAATTGGGATGTTGAAGTAAAAGAGAGTTATATCAATGTTTATCTTGTCGAAGGCGGAACTGATGTTGATTCGACTTATGTTTCTGGAATTTGGGATTTGGAAAATTCTCCATACAATATTTCACAAAACATTGAGGTTTCGGAAGATGACACTTTGGTTGTGGAGGATAACTGCTATATTATTTTAGACGGCTCGTTCAATATCGATATAAAGGGAAATATTAACGCAAAAAATGTTACTTTTGTTCAGAGCGAAAACGCAAATCGCGATGATGAAGAATGGCATGGCGTAGAGTTCATCGGTAGCGCACAATCAAACAGCATACTTGATAGTTGTCGTATTTATGATACATCAACTGGAATAAACGTCAGCGACGCATCTCCAACAATTTCAAATTGTTTTATTTCAGGCGAATTGCCAAGTTCTGCCAGAAGTGAAGTATATGGATTGAAAATATCAGGAGCATCTTCACCACTTATTGAAAATAACGAAATTTGTAATTTTGAAAATGGCATTTTTATTGATAATAGAGAAAACGATGAATCTGCTCCAATCATCAGAAATAATTATGTAAGAAAAGACACTGCATCATCCTTACGAACAGAAGTTTATGCTTTAACAATAACTGGTTCAGGCAATGCGGTAGTTGAGGATAATGAATTTTATGAATATGACAATGGATTTTATATCCAAAACGAAACAGATGCAATTTCAACTCCAACGCTTATCAATAATATAATATCTGTAACAGCAGCTTCTGAGAGAATTGCCAACAGAGGAATTTTCATCGAAGGTTATGTCGCAGCCGATTTGGAGGGAAATGAAATTAATGGATATCCTTACGGTGTATATTATCAGTATTCCGAAGGCGCGTGGGCATCTGATTCTATTCCAGAATTTTCAAATAATTTTGTAATTGATACTACGGGAACTGCTGGAATTTGTGGTTATTATTTTGAAGATTTACCTGAACTCGATATTGCCAATGATACTATTTTTGGATATGGAACTGGCATTGATGTTTTGGATTCAACAGAGGTTACAGAGATAATACCAACATTTTCAAAACTGATAATAAGGAAGAATACTATATCGAAAAGTGGCGATGATGTCGGAATCAGAACTTCTGGATATGTCTCTGCAAATATTGATAGTTGCTCTATTTCTGGCTATGAAACGGGAATGGAATTCGGCAACGATTCTGGCGATTTGTCCACTCCAACATTAACCGGCAATAGAGTTCAGCACAGTTCATCAAAAAGTAGAAGTGGAAAAGGGGTTTACTTAGACGGATATGTGTCAGCGTCATTAGATAAAAATGAATTTGATGAATTTGCTTATGGAATTTATTATGATTTTTCGGGAGATACTTTATTCGCTAACGAAACCCCGACCTTGACAGGCAATAGAGTTCAACACAGTTCGTCCAAATGGGCATTAGGAACAGACGGAATTTATGTTGAAAATTTGAATCGCGCAGATATTTACAATAATACATTTTATGGATATGAGAATGGATTACAAACTTTAAATACAACTGCGGAATTTTTTAATAATATCATTTGGGACACGAATATTCCGATAACGCAATCATCTTCTTCATTAAATATTAATTACAATAATTTAGAAAATTATTCTGGAAGTGGCACCGGCAATTTGTCCATTGCTCCGGCGTTTGTGAGCGTAGATACAAGCAATTCAGAATGTCTTCATCTTTTATGGAATTCTCCCTGCATCGATGCGGGGAATCCATCTTCAGAATTTAACGATTTGGACGGAACAATTGCAGATATGGGAGCATATTATTTTGAACAATCTGCTTCGCTCTCAATTCCATCAAACATAAATTTTAGCATTGTCCAAGATTCTGTAAATATCAGCTGGGATACGGTTTCTGGCGCGATAAGGTATAATATCTATTCATCAGACAACCCGTCTGGTGGATTTTCATTAGCAGATTCGGTTCGAAGTTTGAACTGGGCAGCTCCAATCACAGAAACCAAAAAATTCTATTACATCAAATCTGCAAACAATATAACATCAAAAATTATAAATAGGAAAGGAATAATAAATGTTTATCAAAAAAGAACCCACGCAAAGAAAAAATAAGCGACGAGAGAAACAAATGAATGTAAAGAATAATAGGCGTTCAGGAATCGATAGGCGTTCTGGAATCGATAGACGTTCTGATAAAGAGCGTAGGATAAAAAAATAATTCACAAAGTTTGAAGGTAAATTAGTAAGTTAAACAAAATTTTCAGAAAACTATTCTGTCATAATAATTTTACAATTTTTAGAGGAAATGTTCCTACATTTTTGTGGGGATAAAAAAACAATTCTTGACAAAATTAATACATTTAAAAAAATCAATTGAAAAAGGAGCATAAAATGGCAATCGAAATCAAAGGAAATGGCTTATCAATTGAAGATGTTTATAAAGTTGCATTAAAAAACGAGAAAGTCAAACTCCATCCAACTGCACTTGAAAAGATAAAAAAATGTCGAGCATTCATCGAGAAAAAAATTGATGAAAAAGAAATTATGTACGGCGTCAATACTGGAATTGGAGAATTTTCTGAAATCGTTTTGAACGAAGAGCAAATAAAAGATTTTCAAAAATATCTAATTTACAATCATTCGGCAGGAATTGGTAGACCTTGCCCAATCGAGCATATTCGAGCTGCGATGCTAAGCAGAATCAATGTTCACGCAAATGGACATTCTGGCTGCAGACCGATTATTACGAAAACACTTATCGAAATGTTAAACAAAGGCGTAACGCCAGTCGTCTGCGAAAAAGGTAGCGTCGGTGCTTGCGGAGACCTTTCGCCAATGAGCCAGATTGCTCTTCTGATGCTCGGAGACGGTGAAGCATTTTACAAAGATGAACGATTATCTGGAAAAAAAGCTTTTGAAAAAGCAAATATCAAAATCCCTGGACTGCAAGCCAGAGATGGACTTGCGATAATCAACGGAAGCAATCTGATTACTGGAATGGCGGCTATTCAGATTTACGAAACAGAAAGATTTTTTAAACAAGCCGAAATTGCTGCCGCTATGACTCTCGAAGCATTGATGGCAAATCTGAAACCATATGATGCTCGACTTCATAAATTGCGCGGATTTAGCGGAGCCATCATTTCTGCAGAAAACATCAAAAAAATAATCGCCGGTTCTGACCTTCTGAAAAAGATAAAAGTGAGGGTTCAAGATGCGTATAGTATGCGTTCAACTCCACAGGTTATAGGTGCTGCCAGAGACCAACTTCGTTGGACGCGCGAGCAGATTGAAATCGAATTAAATGGAGTTGGCGACAATCCAGTTTTTCTTCCCGATGATGGAATTGTTCTTACCGGAGCGAATTTTCAGAGTTCGCCAATTTCGATTCCACTTGATATGCTCGGAGCAGCAATTACGATGATTTGTGTTATCTCGGAAAGACGACTTAATCGTCTTCTAAATCCCGCTCTTAGCGTTGGTTTGCCAGCATTTCTCACAAAAGGTGCAGGAATGTTTTCCGGTCTTATGCTCAGCCAATATACCGCCGATATGATGATTGTCGAGCAGAGAATTTTATCAGCGCCAGCTTCCATCCAATCGATTCCTGCTGCTGCCGACCAAGAAGATTTTGTGGGAATGGGAATGAATACGGCTCTCAAAACAAGACAAATTCTCGATAATGCTTATGGGATTTTGGGGATTGAATTTATCGCCGCCGCACAAGCGTTGGATTTCAGAGATTTCCAATTTGGAAAAGGAACAAAGGTTGCCCACGCTGCAGTTAGAAAAATTGTGAAACATCTCGAAGAAGACAGACCACTTTATTCTGATCACAACAAAATGATGAATGCAGTTAAGAGACGAGACATTTTGCATGTCGTTGAAGAAAAAATTGGTGAGTTAAAAACATATTAAAAATTTAAAATAAAAACAAATATTTTTTTATTTGACAAAAAATTGTAGAATTTTCATTATTTGGTTTA